>Ga0180432_10000655_pt1 | contig 57106 bp, 45 predicted proteins | sample SS_ome_10_FD_132414 | JGI IMG/M metagenome (GOLD analysis project Ga0180432, IMG submission 132414) | Hypersaline lake sediment archaeal communities from the Salton Sea, California, USA - SS_1_MS_2 metaG | ecosystem: Environmental > Aquatic > Non-marine Saline and Alkaline > Hypersaline >... | reverse complement strand
TCCAGAGGAGCCGCGGGGGCTGGTACTGGCAGGCCGGGACTCACGCCCCCGGCGAGCCGCTGTCCGACCTCCACGTGGACCTCTTCCCTTACAGCTTCGACCCCGAGGCCCGCGTCTACCTCAACGCCGACCCCCGGTACGCCCGGGAGGACCCGGACTCGGCCGAGGCCCACTGCAACACTCGCTACCAGTACGATGAGCTCTTTCCTCTGGAGGGCGCCGAGGTTTACGGGGAGACCTTCCCGGTCCCCCGGAAAGCCCGCGAGGTCCTCGCCCGGGCCCTCGGCCCCGACTACCTGACGATCGCCCGGGTCCGCGTCGGCGCCGACGGGAGGGCCGCCGGACACGCCGACTCGACGACCGAGCTCCGGGCCTTTACTATCCGCGATTTCACCCCGGCCTGAGGGACCGGGCCCCTTTTTTGGGTGCCGCTCTCTCGCGGCAGGTGTCCCACCGGCGCGGACTGGTGGGCGGGACCTGAGTTCGCGCTTTTTCGTCCTGGCGCGCCGCCAGCCGCGGCGCGCAGCTAGAGTTTCCCGCGAGGGGTATACGCAGGTCGCTCCGGAGATGGCACAAAGAGGGGGCGACAGCATCTTCGAGCTCCAGCGCGAGCTGATGGCCGCGGAGGTCGCCAGCGAAGGCCGCCACATCCGCGACCTCAAGTTCTCCGGGCGGAGCGCCGGAGGGGGGGCGCCCCCCGCGGCAAACGGGGGCCGCCCAGCTGGAACGGCGGCCGTCTACGACCCCCGGCGCCATGCGGTCACCCAGCACCCCCCGGTCCGCCGGCCCCCGACGGGCGGGGCCCGAGAAGACTTCCATATCGTTTCGACCCACCGGCCCCAGGGGACGGCCGCTATTCCAGCCGCCCGGACCCCGCCCGCGGGGTCTTACCGCCCGGAGACGATCGACGTCAAAGAGGTCCAGAAGCAGATGATGTTCGGCGAGGGCTCCGAGCTCGAGGACGAACACTTCGAGAAAAACCGCCCCGCCCCCAACGCCGTGTACGGCATCAGCGACCAGTACCTCGTCCTCGACAGCTTCCTCAAGCTCGCCAGCTCGAGGAGCCACGAGGGCGAATTCGACTTTAACGTCATGGTCGAGGGCTCCAGCCGCCGCCAGTCGATCGCGGTCAGCGCGACTCTCGAGAACGTCATCGAGATCCAGGTCCTGGGCTTCTGCATCCCCCTGCTTCGTCTTGATGTGTTTGATCCTGCGGTTCTCACCGCCGAGAACCCCGGCCTCGGGATCCTCAACCTCGCCGCCAACGGGGCTCTCCCCGCCGGCGACGAGATCACGAGCAGTCGCTCCCAGATCCCCTTCTGCCGGCGGGTGACCCTCCACATCCGGAACCTCGGCCGCCAGGCCTTCATCGACCGCCAGAACAAGTCCCACCAGTTCGAGTTCGAGGCCTCGATCCCCCCGACGAACGACCGGATCCTGCTGACCCCTCTTTCCGACTACAGCGTCTTCCAGTTCACCGACCCTATCAAGGAGATCAGCGCCTTCGAGCTCCGGTTCAACAACCCCGACAACAACCTCGTCTTCCCGCCCGACTGCTATTACGTAGTTTCGGCCCTTTCGGACGCCGGCCAGCTCCTCCAGTTCGACTACCGCGACGTCCACGGGCTCGGAAACCTCGCGGTCGGCGACCGGATCTACATCGAGTGTTTCGCCTCGGGCGAGGGCGTCCTCGACCGATACATCGCCCGCCCCGAGGGCCATCTCGTTGGGGCCGGGGGCTTCGTCGCGCCCACCGCGTCCACCCCGGGGAGCTTCCGCCTCAACCCCGACGTCGACGTTTCGGCCTTCTTCGCCGCGGGCGTCGCCATTCCTTCGACGACCTCGATCACGATCTGCATCGCCAAAAATCGCGTGCGCATACCTCTCCGGGTTCGCAAAGTCGTCGGGCGCCTCACCAATTACAAGTCGCCCTAAACCGCTCGCCGCAGGGACTGCTTGCTGGAACAGCGACTATCTACTGCCCACCCGCAGAGACTGCTTGTTCCGCAGGGACTTCGAAACGCCTACATCGAGCTGCTGCCGCGCGGCGCTCCGTTTTTGGGCACACCGCGCCACTGGCGCAAAAAATGCCCGATCCTGTTTAGAAGTCGCAGCGCCCCGAGGCCACACGCTTTGGCTTCGGCTTCCTGAGACGGGCCTTCTTTTCGCTCGCTCTTTCTGCAATTTCCGGCTCCTTGCCCTTCTCCTCGCTCGGGCGGCCTGAGCTTGCGCGGTCGGGACGGTCGGCCGCTCGCGGGAGCCACGCGGTCGAGAGCGGATGGAACGAGCCGGTGTACAGCAAGTCGACCCTATCCTGGAGGTGGGGCGACGCCGCGAGGAAAGTCACGCTCCTCGGAACCTCCGTCTCGAAGGTTCGCGGGCCGCCGTGGCTTTGGACGATGCAAACATTTCTCCCGAGCGCCTCGCTCAAGTTATCGCTGTACATGAATGGTAAGAGCGCCTGATCCGGACCCCCGTAGCGCTTGAAGTTCAGCCAGAGGGCGTTCCTTCTGTAGGGAGGGCGCGGGTACATACACGCTCCATAGTCGCTCGAGCGACCCGCGCGCCAGTACGGGCTGCCCTTGATAGAGGCGGCCCTCACTTCAAGAATGGCGATGAGGAGTTCGAGCCCTCGGGCCGGCTCCCGCATATCCGTGGTTAGGAGCTCCGCCCTGATGCCGCTCGCCACCTTAGCTTGGATAGACGCAATGTCGGTGCCGTACGGGACCCCCACGCTGAAACCCCGACGCATGTATTTTACTAGTCGCGTCTCGTATGTGCTCGACTGGCGGGTCACGTCGACCAAATTATACCTCGCGGCCAAGGCGCGCGCCGCCCGCGGCAGGGCGCGAACCCTCAGGCCGTCAAAGGCTACAGAGCAGCAGTCTAGGTCGAACCCCAATATCACATGCTCACACGAATCGTACAGACGCAGGATGACTTGCACGACTCGGTGCGGGCTGGGGCCGATGAAGGATACCGAGTGCGCCGAGCGGAACACGCCGATCTCTTTGCCATAGTGTCTCCGAAGGCGCCGGTAAATCACCTCGAGGGCCCGTAAAGCTTCGCCGGGATCTCGCGTCGTCAGGAACAGGTCTACGTCCGATCCGATGAAGCCGCGGAGAGCCATCCGGGGCAACGTAGTTCTGCCAGAAGGGGCGTCGCCGACGTACTTAAGCGCTCCTTCATCATCTTCGAAGTCTCGCCCCCCGTGCATCTGCGCGATCCGCCCGAGGCGCGCGGCGTCGCCTTCTTTCATGCTCGGAGGTGCGGGCGGTGTGCCTGAGGAAGAAGATCCAGCGCCCCCCGCACGGAGAGCCTCGATTTGGTCTCGAAGCTCTTGTATCTCGTCTGCGGGGGGGCGCGTCCTCCTCCTCCATCTTCGGCCCCACGGATCAGGCCACAGATTGGCGTACTCGCTCGCAAATTTTGTTTCGACTTTCCCTTCCCAGGAGCGGGCGCTGAGTTCTTCGCGGGGCACTTCAACACCCGGCCAGTGGTGCAGTGCCGCCAAGACGGCCCCGCCCGCCGCGACCAGCGGAAGATCCTCGAACAGTCGAGCCCCCAGGCCTAAAGTCAGGTTAGAGAAGTTTTCGAGGAACTCTCCGTAGCTCGCCACCAGTGGGGCCCGGCCGTCGCCTCGTAGGTCCGCATCCGCACGGGCGAAATACGTGTAGTCGGCTGGGCGCTCCCTCTCTGGCAGTTGTAGCTCCGGGGTTCCCGGGCCGAGGAGCTCAAGGACAGGGGTCACCTCCGTCCCGTCTTTGCCGGCTCCGAACGCGAGCCTCGCTCTCTGCTCGGCGCGCCTCTCGCGGGCGTCGGCTTCGGAAAGGAACTCTTCGCGCTCGGCCCCGGTGTGCCCCGTGCCGTGAGCCCAGACGTATTTGCCGGGGTCCGCCAGATCTTCGGGCTCGCTCTCTGAGCCGGAATCACCCTCGGAGTCGTCCTCGGCGTCGCTGATCGCGTCCGAGGTCAGGGGGTCGTCTAAGGTCGATGCGTCCGAGCCCGGGCTGATGTCTTCCTGAGAGTCGCCGCCTGCCCGCGCACCGCCCCGGCGAGCGCGCGACAGGGCATCGAGGTCCCTTTGGCTGGGCTGAACCCAGCCCGAGGCGGGACTCTTTGGAACGGAGGCCTTCTCGGCGGCGTTGCCCTCGGCCCCGGGGGGCTCGGGGCTTCCGGGCGCCGGGTCGGCGCCCCGCGGGGGCTCGAACCGTCCGGTCGCCCGCGGCTCAAGTCCGTAGAATTGCAGAGCTTCCGGCGTTGAGAACAACTCGCTGAGCCCGCCGCCGAGCCCATAGAAATCTAGCTCGCCCCGGAGGAGCTCTCGGTCGATGGGGTCAGGTGGCACAAGCAGCTCGCCGCACCCGATGAACCGGCGGATTATCCGGAAGGCCCGGACATCGCGGGCGAAGTCTAGCCGGGGCGGCGAGCCGGGTTCGGGCCTGGCCGCCCGCTCGGCTAAGGCGGGGATTATACATTCCGGGTGGGGGGCCAGCTCGCTCAGGCCGATGTCGAAAGGCTCGCCGCTGACACAGACACGGATTGTGGTGAAATCCGTGGCCGCGCGCTTTTTGGCCGGCCCTGCGCCGCATTCAGTGGTCGCGGGTCTTTTGGCGGGCTCAGTGTCGCGCTCGGTGGGCCCGGCGCCGTACTCGGAGGAAGAAGAAGAGCTTCCCTGGCTCCGAGCGAAAAGACTAAACGCGAGTTGGCTTTCCATCGTTGGGTACCCGCCCGCGCGTTCAAAAATGGCGCGCCCGGCCGGCGCTCTCAGACCCAGGGATTGTAGGCCCATTGGAGGAGTGCCTGCCGCTGTTTCGCGCGGTGCTCCCGCTTCTGGGCGCGGGTCCGCGGGCGGGGTCCGCGCCGGTACGCCGCGAGGATCTGGCCCCGGTGCCGAGCGAAGGCTTTCCAGCGTTTGATCTGGACTTCGTCGACCCGCGGGTCGCGACGCCCGAGCCAGTAGCGGCAGTACCACTGGAACCAGCCCCGAACGTCGGGGTCCCCGCGGGCGGCCGGGATCCACCCCTTCTGTCTCCAGTACTTGAGGCTCTTGCGCGACTTGACCCCCAGCGCGTTGACCTTTGGGTCGGGGGCCCCGGGGCGGAGCTTTTTCGCGCGGAGGGCTCCGGCAAACCACTCCCGGGGGTACTCGAGGACGCAGTCGTTGAGGTATACGCCGCTAAAGACGCCCATTCGGAGCATTCGGGCGGGGCTGACCTGGGGGCGGAACTCGGGAGCGAAGTTCTTCCCCGGGCGGGCCTCGAGGCGGTACGCGTAGCGGCTCTGCATTTTGTCGGAGACGTGGATTGTCCGCCCCGGGCGGAACCAGCTGAGTGGGCGGGCGCTTGGGAGGAGGGCCTCGAGGTCCTCGGGCCCCCGGAGGCTCTTCGCCCACCGGCGGGCGGTGGCGAGGCTGGGCTTCCCGCCCCGTCCGCCCTTTTTGGTCTTGGTCTTGGTCTTGGTCTTGGTCTTGGCCGGCGCCCGAGCGCGACGGAAGCGGGCGACGCGGCCGGTCTTTCCCTTTTTCCGACGGGCCCGTGCTAGTTCGGCCGGAGACAGCTCGACGAAGGTCAGGGGCGTCTTCGCCGTCACTCGGCGCGTCGGCCGGTAGACGTCGGTCTTCCCCCGATAGCCGACCTCCCCCCGCTGGTTCCGCCAGTCTTCGCGGAACCAACGCGCAAGGCCCTTCTTGGGGGCATACTTTCCGCGGTAGGCTTTCTTCCTCCCCGGGTGCTCCCGCGCGAAGGCTTTCTTGTACCTCTGGACGAGGATCCCCGAGCGGTAGGCGGAGGGCTTCGGATACTGCTTGTGGACCGCGCGCTTGACTCGCGCGTACAACGCGGGATCTGCCGGAGTTGCTGGCATAGTCGCGATCTCCCCGCGCTCGTATGCTCAGCGCAGAAAAAAGACACGAGAACGCCGCGCCTGACCGTTTGGAGAAGTGGGTTAGCCGTTTGGAGAAGTGGGTTAGCCGCTCGAAGAAGTGGGTTAGCCGCTCGGAGAAGTGGGTTAGCCGCTCGAAGAAGTGGGTTAGCCGCTCGGAGAAGTGGGTTAGCCGTTCGGAAAAGTGGGAGGCCGGCGCCCGAGCTCTGCACGCTAGAATAGCTGACAACGGCGCTGATGGCAGTTTGTCGCGACTCTCCGGGCCCCCCTATCTGCAGTCAAGTTCCGACTGGAGCTGTAATTCCGTTCGGTCACCCTTCACCTGCAGTTGGCGGTGTCCCTCCGTTGGCCTTCGTCAGCGCATCCTTATTTCTGACCAGAACCGCACGCAATGGGCCATGCGATGCTGAAGCTTTCTTTGAGAGGACCGAGTCAGTTTCGAGTTCCATGACCTTTTTTAGGACCTCCCCACAGCCCGCGATGTCTGGCTTATCCGGTAGCCCCGCTTCGTGTCCATGGGGTTGCTTGAGGAATAACACATCTAAGCTCTTCTGTATCATCGGGCTCAGGACAGTCTCGATTGGTTTGATCTGCCAGCCTGAAGCCTCGTGGACCAGGGCATCCGAGGTCTTCTTGTTGGGCAGATAACATGTTAGGTTCTCAGGTTTTTCAGGGTCGCTGAACACGACCAAAGCCGCATTCAGCAGCGCCTGGATGGCCGGCTCCGACGCGTCCTTCGCGCCCATAAGCAGGCGGTATATTTGTGGGGCCGTGATGTGGTCTACCTTCTCTTGACCAAACACATTCACAGTAACTTGGTTACTGATGTGGTTTTCTTGTTTGTATTCATTCGAGACGCTGTTGCGGACTTCTTGGTGTTGAATTTGGTTCACCGTTGTGTTGGCGCCCGTTGCCTGGATCGCCTGATGAGGCTGGTTAGTGATTTGGTCCTCCAGGAGGACCTTCATCTCGGCCATTTCTGATGCCATCGTAGACAGTTGGTCCTTGAGGTCCTTAATTTCCTGGGCCGGCATATCTGTCTGTGGTACGACCTGTGCATTCCTTTGCTTGCAATGATGATTTTCGTGGCGAGTTTTGCTACCAACTGTGGCGAAAGCTCTACCGCAAAACCTGCATATTTTATTTGCTAGACGGGGATCGGCCACTGTTTCAGGAGGCAAAGCCACTCGAGGGACCACACGGACGCACGGTGTTTTTCGTTCTTTGTGGCGCCGTAAGTGCCAGGGCTTTGCAAATGATCTTCCGCATTGCTGACACGTTCTATCCTCCATGGTCCCAATTATGTTAACCCGGTGCATTTTTGTGACCTCGAGGTCTCTAAAATGTTAAATTTAACATTTTTGTGACCTGCAACCGAACGTGGCGGGCCGTTTTCTTCGTGTTAACTCTCTCTTTAGGGGTTGGTGCGAACTCTCTTTTTTTCACTAATTTCACTCATTTACCCTCCCCAAGCAGCGAGGTACGTTTATGTGGTCCCATTTATGTTAAGGGGGGGGGAGAAAAACTCTGCGGCTCAAGTTTCGCGAAAAAATCGGCAGTGCGATTGCAGTTTTTTTGCTGGCACGTTCATCTTTATGATGGTCCCAATTATGTTAACTCGGTGCATTTTTGTGACCCCGAGGTCCCAATTGTGTTAAATTTAACATTTTTGTGACCTGCAACCGAACGTGGCGGGCCGTTTTCTTCGTGTTAACTCTCTCTTTAGGGGTTGGCGCGAACTCCCTTTTTTTCACTAATTTCATTCATTTACCCTCCCCAAGCAGCGAGGTACGTTTATGTGGTCTCATTTATGTTAAGGGGGGGGGGGAGAAAAACTCAGCGGCTCAAGTTTCGTGAAAAAATCGGCAGTGCGATTGCAGTTTTTTTTGCTGGTACGTTCATCTTTATGATGGTCCCAATTATGTTAACTCGGTGCATTTTTGTGACCCCGAGGTCCCAATTGTGTTAAATTTAACATTTTTGTGACCCGCAACCGAACGTGGCGGGCCGTTTTCTCCGTGTTACCCCCCTCTTCGGAGGTTGGCGCGAACTCCCTTTTTTTCACTAATTTCATTCATTTACCCTCCCCAAGCAGCGAGGTACGTTTATGTGGTCCCATTTATGTTAAGGGGGGGGAAACTCAGTCGCCAAGAACTTCGCGAAAAAATAGCGCGATCGTCAGACTTGTCTCTACGAGACAAAAACAAAAAGACCACGCCGGTGTTAACGCTTACCCAAAAAGGTTATCTGGGCGAGGAACTACTGTTGCGCCCGTGGACATTCGTCAAGGGCAACTTGGTCTTTTTGCAAAATTTTGCATTTTCGCCAAGCGCAAACTTTGCTGACGCCCCCATTTGGCGATTTTTATGCGAGTTTTGCGAGTTTGTTTGTTCGATTCGTAAGTATCTTAATTTAACTTTTTACTAATGTCCCTCGGTGTTTGCATTTATCAAGTGCATTTTCACCAAGGGGGGAGAAAAAACTCGGCCGGCCTGCTTGACAAAAAAAATCGACGCGACTTGGGTCGCCCGGAACAGCGAGCAGCGTCGGAGTTGGTGGCGACTCTCCAAAAAGATTACCCAGGAGGCAACAGTGCTACTGCGCGCGTACATTGTCGGCGCGGCTCGCGGCCTCAGCCATCTCGAAATAGGCGGGCTCGGACGGGTCGACCGGCACATGAGCTTCGAGCGTCTCGTCGTACCGGAAGAAGGTGTAGCCGAGAGGGGCTGAAGGGTCCGCCTCGTAGTGGACCTCTTCCCCCCCGGGGAGGCTGAGGCGCCGGGTGGAGATTTCGGTCTCGACGAGCTCGGTGCAAGGGTCCGGGAGGCGGAGGTCGCGGGCCGAGTCGTCGGGATGAAAGAGAGGCGCGTCGGTGGGGACACAGAGACGGCAGTTCCCGTAGCCGTTGAGGTTACACTCGAGGCAGACTTCTCGGAGAAGGCTGCGGACATCGAGGTTGAGCCCGTTCATCGCGATCGCCCGGGCGCGGAAACGCTCGTCGATCGTCACGGTCTCTACTTTAGCTCCGGGGGGGAGCCCTTCGTAAATCTCCCGGTTCGCGACCGCGATGTACCTGATGAGGGTAACGTCGCGGTCTTCGGGGGGGAGATCATCGTGCCCCCCCAAGCGCCGGATGCGAGAGAAGAGCTGATCTTCGAGCGACGAGTCCCAGTACGGCTCGATAAGGACCGCGTACCGGAAGTTCCTAGTGTCGACGCCCGTGGCCCCGGCGAGCGAAATTAAGAGGACCTTGATAAACTCCCCGCGCCTGTTGCGAAAGTCGCTGACGGCGCGGCGGACAGCCTCGCGGTGCACGTCGCTGACGTCTCCGGTAAAGACGGCGTAGCGTTTCCCGGGCTTTGCGGGGAACGCGTCTCCGCCGCGGAACTCGCTGAACCCGGCCTCCTCGAGAAACCGGGCGGCAGGCCCCAACCCGCCCTCGTGGGTGAACTGCGAGTAAGCGAGGACGATCCCCGGCGCGTCCTCGACGTCTTTGACCAACTGGACCAACTTAGGCGAGGATTCGGCGGTGAAGGCCTCTCCGGGCATATCGGCGACGGCCGTGTCGCGCCACTCCTTCGAGGGGGAGAAGTTCCCGAGCTGCCGCGAGCGCTGGTGGAAGGTGTGACCCCCGCTCCGCTCGGAGCCCGGGAGAGCGAGCGGGGGGGCGCGGCGGATCTCCATTCGGGCACCGGGCCCGCCCATCGAGCCCCCCCTGCCCTCGGCCTCTTCTTTGTCCCGGACCAGAAGGTAGGCGCGGTACTGCTCGGGGCTCATCTCGATCCGGCGCTCAATCGGCTTGAGGACTTCGGGGAAGCCGCCGTCGCTCCGCGGCCCCCGAAAGGCCGGAGCCGTCGGGCCTTCACTGTCGACCCCTTCTTCACTGTCACCGTCGTCAGATGAGGAGGCGTCGGCCGCAGTGGGGACTGCAACGATCTCGTCCGCGATGGAGGCCTCGGGCTCCGAGGGGAGACTCTGCGAGACATGGCTGACGAAGCCGAGGATCCGATTGGCGAGGTAGCCGCGGTTCTTGAGCCGCATCTTCTCGGAGTCGACGTACTGTTTGTAGAAAATCTCGTACTGGGCGGGGAGGAGCTCGTACCCGGCGAGGATGTTGAAGCAGGGCACGATCTCGAAGGGGTTCTTGGACGAAGGGGTCCCGGTGAGGAAGACGAAGCGGGTGTCCACGGCGTTGTACATCATCTCGTACAGCTGGCGGGCGTTCGAGTTTTCGTCGGCGCTGTTGATGATCGCCCGGAAGAAGTTGTGGGCCTCGTCGACGATGACGATCCGCCCCTCGAGGCTGACCGCCGGGGGCGCGGCGGCCCGCTTAGCAGTGGGCGTTCTACCGGCGAGCGGGCCCGCGGGGGCCGCGGCCGCTCCCGCAAACTCGGCCGGACCGGCGGTCGCCCGAGCAAGCTGGATGGCAACGTTGCCGGCGTTGGAAGTGATGAAGCGGATACGGCGGAGGGCTCCGGCCTGGGCGGCCTCGAGCTCAGCCCCTTCGAGCCCGGGCTCAAGAAGGCTGACGACCTCGGCGACGGTCGCCCGGAAGCCGGCGAGCACCGACTTCGGGGCCAGGATCAGCGGCTGGCGTTGACCCCAGGACGCCATCGCGATGGAGACGGCGAGGCGGGTCTTGCCCATCCCCATCTCGTGGTAGACGAGGAGGCCCCGCCCGTTGCCCTGGGCCCCGACCCCATACTCGGGGTTGGAGAGGACAGTCTGGACGAGGAACTGGTAGTACTTGAGCACAGAGGCGAGGCGGGGCGGCGAGAGCTCAGGCGGCGGGCCCGTGGGGCGGGCCCACGCGGCCGCGCCTTCTGGCGACGCGGCCGGAGGCCCGGCGGCTTGCAACGCTTTGTACTGGGCGTAAAGCTCGCGAAGCTTGGCCGACATCTTAACGGGGTACGAGGTGCAGTTGCGAGAGATCGTGCCTTGTGTCGTGCAGGGCGCATCCTGTTCGGCGCCCCCCGGCCCCCGCGCGCGCGAACTGCCCCGCTCTCCCTTCTTTTGGCGTCCGGCGTGGCTCATGGCGGTGTCCCTATAACTCCCGTGACTAATTGGCGCCGCGGGAACAGTTCACGCGGCCCGGCCCGGATCATAAAAGCCCGGCGCGGGAGTCTGCGCGGGCGGGGGGCGCGCCACAAACACTAATGCCGGGGCGAGTCGGGAGCCCCTCCATAGACGTCCACGTAAACGTCGGCGGGCGCGGCGCCGTCCCCTTCGTCCTCGTCGCCGAGGTCGCCCTCGGCGGGCCCGGCGGCCAAGCCCGCGGGGGCGGCGCCCGGGGCGGGCGGCGGGGCCCAGACGAGCTGCTCTTCGGCAGTGGGCGAGGCGGGGACGTGGGGGAACGGGGGGGCGCCCGGCGGCCGATCGCCCGGCGGAGGCTCGAAGCGGGTGTGGTCGGCGCGCACGCGGTAAATCGGGTACCCCTTCGCCTTGTAGACGGCGCGCCGGTCGTACTTCTGGGTCTTCAGCGAGGTGCGTACGTCGCAGATGTCGACGAAGACCCGGACGATCTGGGGGTCGGAGCCCCGGCGCTCGGCGCGCCCCATTATCTGGACGTGCCCGTTGCGCCGGGGCGAGGCGTAGACCTCGGAGGTCATCTCGACGATCGAGACCCCGCGGCGGCTATACCCGTAGGTCGTGAGGACGATCCGGGCGCGCTGGGCGGCGGCGACGGTCCCGGCGTCGGCCCCCCCCCGGAGGACAGTGGGGCCGGCGGGGGCGGCCTCGGCGAGCTCGGGGACGTCGAGGTCGGCGGGGGGGATCCGGGCGAGGAGAGCCTCGCGGAGGGCCGGGAGGTAGTCGCGGTGCTCGGCGAAGACCAGGACGCCGTGGCGGCGCCCCCCGCCGAGGCCGAAGGCGGCGGCCTCGGGCCCCTCGTGGAGGCGGTAGAGGCGCTCGACCTCGGCGGCGACGAGCCGGAGGCGGGCGGGGTCGCCGATGACGTTGCCGATGGTCCCGATCGCGCTGGTCATCCCTCCGGCGCCGATCGCCGGCTGGCAGTGGTCGGGGTGCCCGGCGTACTCGACCTCGCGGACGCGCCCGGTGAAGGCGAAGGAGCCGACGTCGCAGCCGGGGATGGAGTCGGCGCGGACCGGGGGGCCGAGGAAGTGGTGGACGACGCGGTCGATGCCGTCGGGGCGCCCCTCGGGCAGCCGGGGCGCCCCGCCGGGGGGCGGGGGGCCCCCGGCGTTCTTGTCATTGCCGGGGGTCGCCGACAGGCCCAGGAGGTAGCGGGGCCCCTGCCCGCGGCGGAGGATCTCGATGTTGCACGGGGAGCAGTACTCGTGGGCCTCGTCGAGGACGAGGGTCCCGCACCCGGCGAAGAACTCGGGCGGCTTGGCCCGGATGGTGTTGATGATCCCGACGAGGACGTCGTAGTCCTCGAAGCTGGGCGCGGCGCGCCGGGAGCCCTTCGGCGGGTTGGCGTAGGGGGCGCACCGGAGCCCGGGGCAGGTCGCGGCGAGCTCCTTGAGCCACTGGCCGCGGATGTAGTCGGTGGGGACGACGACGAGGGCCGCGAGCCCCAGGCGGGCGATGGCCACGATCGCGAACCGGGTCTTCCCGAGGCCGGCCCCCATCTGGAAGTAGGCGACCGAGTGCCCGGCGGCGACGGCCTCGGGGCCGAGGGGCTCGGAACGGAGGTGGGCGAAAGCGACCTCCTGGTAGCGGCTGAGCTCGCGCCCCGGGGCCACGAGACGGCGGCTGGGAAGGACGCTCCGGGGGGGCGGGCGTTCGTCGGCGAGCGGGAGGCGCAGGACCCCCGCCCGGACGAGCGCAGGGATCTTGGCGCGGGGCAGGAAGAGGCGCCCGCCCTCGGCGGCGAAGGCGTCGACCTTTTTGGGGCGCCCGCACATCTTCGGGCGCCCGGGGAGAGGCTGCTCGGTGACGGTCAGCTTGGCGAGGAAGCGGGAGAGCTGGGCGGCCCCGCCGAGGCGGGCGGCGAGAGCGGCGCGCTCGACGCGGAGGCCGCGGGGGGTGAGGGCGGCCTCGATGCCGGCGTTCCCGGCGGCGGGGTCGGCCATGCGGCGAGTACTAGGGCCCCGGGCGCCTTCAGATGTGCGGAGGCCCGCCCGGCGCGCCCGTCTTATGAAGGAGGGCACGGCCCAAAATCTGGCGCGGTTTATATTAGGTGGAGTTCCGCCGGCGCGCAGTGAGACCGCAAACAAGCACACGCAATGTCGCAATCCGGGATCTTCAACCTCGTCCTGAGGGACGAGCGCTTCGACCCCTACTTCACCGCCTCCGACTACCTCCGGAAGCGGCTGACCGCCATCCGGGCCAAGCGGGCGGAAAAGGGCTTCGAGAACGTCCAGCCGACCTTCGCCGACCTCGAGCGCTCGCACATCATGTACCTCCGCTCGCTCTACCAGCCCTTCGTGGCGGTGGCCTGCGAGTACGTCCGGGTGCAGTCGAGCGGCGACAACTCGGTCCTGACCAACGCCGGGGGGAAAGTCGAGTTCACGTTCCCGACCTACGGCCACTTCACGAGCGACATCGTGTTCCACGTCCGCTTCGCCGACATCGGGACCGCGGCGCCGGTCCTCAGCCCGGCGCCGGCGCCCAGCCCCCGGTACCGCTTCTGCGCCTACCCGGGGATGCGCCTCTTCCGGAAGGTGACCTACAAGAGCGACCAGGTCATGATCGACGACTACGAGCGGGACGAGGTGAGCCTCCGGAACAAGTTCATGATCGGCGTCGACCAGCGCTCGGGCTGGGACCGGGGCCTGGGCCAGCAGGAGCTCAAGACGGCCGAGTACTTCAACAGCAACGGCTTCACCGGCTGCGTCCAGTACAAGGACGGCCTGCAGACGCTGAAGTTCCTCCAGGAGTCGCAGGACCTCTGGATCCCGGCCCAGTTCCACAGCTGCCGAGACGCGAGCCACGCGCTGCTCAACGACCTGATCCCCAACACCCAGCGGACCGTCGAGATCGAGCTGGCGCCCCTGAGGGAGATCGTCCAGCAGCGGAACCAGCTGAGCGGCGACGTCGAGCCCCTGGCGTTCGACCGGGTCCGGATGAAGATCGACATGTACGTCAACAACATCTTCGTGAACCCCGAGATCGCCCAGGTCTTCTCGAGCCGGATCGGCTTCACCCTGATCCGGGTCCACCGCCGGCAGAAAAAGTCGCTGTGCATGAAGCGGGATAGCTTCCGCCTCTCGCAGCTGAAGTACCCGGCGGAGTACATCCACATCGGGGTCCGGGACCGGGCGAACACCGACGACTTCGACAACTGGCACCTCTTCGGGCGGCAGCGGGCGCGGACGGACGCGACGGCCCTCCTCCAGCCGGCGGCGATCTGGAACAACACCCTCGCGATCTGCCAGCTGGTCTGCCGGTCGGCGCGCGAGACCTCGACCCTAGACTCGCTGCTGGACACAGTGACGCTGACGGCCCACGGGATCCCGCTGTGGCCCGAGAACATGCCGGCGAGCTTCTTCAACAGCTACCTCCCCCAGCGCTACTTCAAGAACACCTCGATGGTGACGCCGATGGACACGTCGGCCCTGCACTTCCCCTTCTGCCTCTACCCCGGGCAGCACAACCCCAGCGGCTACTACAACCTCTCGGCGGGGAGAGAGCTGGAGCTGACCTACGACAGCGGCGACAAGATCTCGCAGGCCGAGCCCGCGGAGATCTACATCACGATGTCGGCGCTGAACTTCCTCGTCCGCAAGGGGGACAAGATTCTGTTAAGGTATAGTATGTAGATTTAGCACGCTCAGCGACCTTTCGCTTGAAACGGGTGGGAGATGACCTAATCCGAAAAAGAACACTACCCGCAAAGGCGGGCGGCGGGTGACCCTCGTCGTTAGTCTTTTTGGGCTTGTGATTTCAATCTTGTTAGCATCGAGTCGAAGTCGCCCAAATCTTCCTTGAATCCTAAAGCTTGCACTTCATCCCAAATACGGCGAGCAATAAGATCTTGCGAAGGGTGTACCGAGCCGGCAGGACAGACATCGAATTCGGAGATCGTGATAAGGCACACACCTTCGCTCACGCAAGCGTCGACTTTGCGCCGATCGTGCTCTTGGATCCGATCCAAGAGTTCTTGACCTCCGAGGTAGTCGAAAGCCACATAGTGCTGCGGCCCGTTGTACTCTAAAGCTAGTGAAAGCTCTTCGGAGTACAGATCGAGTTCCAAACATCTCCCTTTATCGCTCAAAGGGAGCCATGGGATTCCTCTCCGCTTAACGAAGCTGTGGCCCGGGAAGATTGCGTGCAAAACTTCTGAACAGAACCCCTCGGACTTGTTGGTGCACTGAGAGCAACCAGCACCGGCTAGTATATTACTTAGAGATGTGCGCCACTTATGCGAGTTTTCGCACTCCCAATGGATTGAGGCATTGGCCTGAAAGTTTTCGGTCTCGAGACATTTCCAGCCTTTTCGCGCGGCGAGGTCGCGGGCGCGGGCGAGGTTGTCGAGAATCCTGTCGACCCCCATTTGCTCGTTGCTGCAGGTCGGGCACCAGGAGCCGCGCTTAACAACGCACATCTGGGTCGACCATTGGTGCCCCTTGGAGCATTCCCATCGCACTTTGGCTTTGGCGCGAAAGTTCTCGGTCTCGAGGCACCTGCCGCCGCGCTCGTCGGCGAGCTTTTGGGCCTCGCCAAGGTTGTCGCTACGGAGCTTGCGCCCGCCGGCTTTATAGCATTGGGGGCACCAGGTCTTGCGCCGGACGTTGCTAAGAGAGGCGAGCCATTCGTGCCCTTCGGAGCACCGCCAGGGGATCGGCGTGTTGGCCGGGGCCGTCTCGGTCGCAAGGCACCGGCCACCGTGGCCCTCGGCGATACGCCCAGCTTCAGCGAGGTTGTTTCCGAGGCGAGCCGCGCCACCTCTCGAGTACCCGCATTTCGGGCACCAAGACTTCTTCATGTTCCCGACGAGGGCATCCCATTCGTGGCCTTCGGCGCAGCGCCAGCGCAGCTTGTTGCGATACCCCGAGTAAACGTCGCTGAGGCACACACCGCCTTTGCTATGGGCCAGAGCGCGGCAGTCATCAATGGAGGAAATCGCGGCCATGGCCCTGTTACCCTGGCTGATGAGGAAGTTCAAATCTGCCACAAACGTCCAGTTTGCGCGACATTTGAAACGCGCGGTGAGCCCACAATCACGAGCCCGCAACCACGAGCCCTCACAACCACGAACCCACAACCACGAACCCACAACCACGAACCCAAAACCATGCACGCTGGAACAGCTAACTACAACGAAGAGCACCTCAAGGACCGGCTTTACAAGCTGATCGCGAACAATCGCCCTGTGGCTATGAATCTGATACTGGACGAGTTCGTCCAACAAGTGGGTGAAGATCTCACTAAAGTCTCTGGGGCGTACTATTGCCTCGGATGCGGCATGATCGTCATATCCCACGAGATCCCGCGAATGACCTGCCCGGTTTGCGAAAACGTTCTTTGCGAGGAGTGCAGTAAGGATCCGATTCTGGTCGAGCGGGAGTTCTGCATCCCGTGCAAGGGTCCCGGATGTCCCGAGTATCTTTGCGCGAACCACGCTCATATCGAGACTTGCTGCGACGAATGCGAAGAGGAGCTCGAATACCAGATAAGAACTAATGGCCGGGTGTAGTGAGGGGGCGGGGGATTCATCTCCTTTTTGCCCCGGGCGCGCTTTCGGAGCTCCTTGACTTACCGCAGCTACAGCAGGGAACAGCCAGGCGAGTTTTTGGGGGACGGCCCGGGATACCCGAGAAAGCTATTAGAGAGCCGTAGTATGGGCCCACAGCAAAAGATGAGCGACAGGTGGTCTGCAGTTTCAGTCGGGTGTATTGGCCTTGGATCCCTGATCACAGGCCTGGGGGTTGGCGCGGGCTTAACCATGATATGGCTGGGACGCCAGAGATACCCGAGAGTGGTCGATATGAGCGGAGACAACGGCTCCACGTCCGCGAGCTACGAAGGTCTCCCGCCATCGATAGACTCGTTCACACCCGTCCCAGGCGCCTTGGTCGACTTCATTGCGGAAAACTTGTGGAAAGTCCTCGAAGTGTCCGCGGGGGGCGGGAGCAATGCTAAACGCCTAAGAGACAAAGGTATCGATACAGTCGCGTTCGATATGATCGAGGCCGATGGTGTCAGGTACGGAATCAACGGAACATTCGAAGAGAAGTTCCCCGACAGGGCTCTGTTGGCGTGCAGCGCCTACGACGCCGAGAAGTCGGTAAAAAGGTTTACAGGGAAGGTCGTCATCCTTGGGGGCAACCTCTTTGAAGTGACAGCCGAAGAAAGCAATTACGACATTGTCGGCGACGTCAGCCAGCTTAATGTAGTAGAACCGGTCAAAGCGCTCGAAATCAAGCATTGTAAAAAAGAGGCGTACGGAGACCTCACTTATGCAATCGGGATGAGACCGGACTACCAGTGGATGGTGGGCAACGGATGGACTTTAGAGGAAAGCTTCATAGGCAAAGGAAATGGCGGGGCGCGCGAACCGCTCCGCATCTTCCAAGTGTGGGTGGCCAACAACTAAAGGCCCAGACCTGGCTCTTTTTTATTGGCGATCTGGGGTTTCCCGGGATTAGGTAGGGCGGGCCGGATCGATTCTTTTTGGGGGTGCAAGAAAAAATGAAAGGATAGTGCTGGCGTATCATAATGGATAACTCCTCTAAGCCGGTTTTTAGAGCTTTTGCGGTAGTCCTCGGAGACCCTCCTGAGGAGGCTGATGACAGTACTCAGTGCGAGTTCGCGATTGGTATAATACGCGACTCCGGGGTGGAATGGCGTTGGGTGTTTAGGACGGAGGCCCGCTTCAATTATGGTCAAGTTTCGGGGTTCCTTGGTGAGACGTCGCCACACAAACAGCTGGGCAGCTTTGGACCCCTCTATGGGGTAGTCCTGGCGCCTCGGGATGAGGCCGAATACGCGTTGTCTATAATCAGCGCCGCCCCCTCAATAACTGCTGTTTTACCCAGAGGACCGGTGGAAGAATACCTATCTGCGAGTTTAGGAGTTTGCGGCGTCGATGCCCCAGTTGAGAGCGATATTCCCCCGGCAACTCTACCTACTGCGGAGTCGATGATCTTGAAATCCAATATGATTGGAGTTAGTTCGAGTGCGAGCGATCCATCTTTATGGGGAGTAGGACTGCGGCTTGAAGCGAAGGTACCTGGAGTAGCGCAGTTACTGGAGGACCCGGGGCTAGGATGCTTATGGGTTGTCAATATCGGAAAGGCTTCTCGCGGTAAGTGGGAGGAGTTTGTCACCGAGTCTTCGCTACGAGTCGAGATTAACTGGCCCCCCGGTCTTCTGACTGTCGTGGAGATCGATTCAGAGCTTGGGAGTGTTACTTTGCTCTCCAGCAGTAAAGAAGTCGCGACCCTGAAGTACTCGCGCATCGCTATCCTTAATATATTCCGAAAGGCCCTACAGATAGCCGACACTCGAGGATGTGCCTTCGAAGAAGGGCCTCCGTAAAAATAAGTCACCGGGCGGGTCAAGAGAGATCCTTATGCCCATAGGGCAGCGTCCGCGGATAGGAGACCACAGCCACCTTCTGCATTGGACAACGAGCTCTTTTTTGTAGTCGGGGATCGTCAGGATCGCTCCATTTTTGCGAGAGTCGTGGGTAAAAATTGGAGACCGGTTGGGTATAGGCGCGCACTCTACTGATTGCCCATGTGCGAGAACTACTGGCAATCACGGCGCACTTGCCCTCAGGGCTGCGCCGGCAGCGCGGGGTCCGGCGGGGGGTCCGGCGGCAACTCGTAAACGGTCTGGGCGATGTGCGCCGAAGGGCCGCGGCCAGTTATCTCAAAGGTCACGCGCGCGTCTTCCGGGTCTTCGACCGGCACGAAGGCGAAGGCCTCGCCCGAGATTTCGGCCCCGAAGACTTCCTCCATGTCCGAGAAAGCCCCCAGCACCCCCTCCTCGCCCAGGGCCTTCTCGATGACAACGGCGCGGACCTGGCCGAGGATCTCCGCGGGCACGCCGCCGTCGCCCCCCGCGGCGGCCAGCATATCGATGCACTTCGCGACAGAGACATGGACCAGCAGAGTGAGCCCCTCGCGCCGAAGTTCGGGGGGGAGCGCCGGAAAGCTCCCCCCGTTATCCGCGCGGCTGAAGGCGCCGTAGCGCTCGTGCGAAGTCACCAAGAACCCCACAGGATTACCTTCCTTGGCCGCCTTGAACGCCTCAGCGCCGGCGTGCCACCCATACTTGCGATCCCAGCAGTGGTCCATATTGGCTGCATGGCAGTCTGGCGGAGGAGCGGGATCATAGTCAGCCATGGTTCGCGGGTAGCGCGGGACTTCAAATAAATGGGCACTCAAAAAGAGACGGCACACCCGTTGCCTACAACAACGAGCGGCGCAGGCGCTCGCACGTCCGGGCCGTCTTTAGGACCTGGGCCCGGACCTGGGCAAGCTTTTCCTCCATGAGACGGGTTTTTCTGGGGGGGCTTCGGGCGACCAGCGCGCGCGAAAGAGAGTCGAGCTGTTTCAGGTGTTCGGAGGTGGCCCCGATGACCGCGAGGAGGATCGTTTTCATCCGCTGAGCGCGCGTGCGCTCGTCGCTGGGCCTGCGGAGATCGCTCGCGCGGCGTTCCCAGAGGGCGCGGCGCGCGGGGGGGGCCTTGGGGGAGGGTGGGGCTTCTGTTTTTCGGGCGGGCATCTTGGTGTCTGAGTAGAGAGCCCCGGGCTTCAAATATCGCGTGGCCGCAAAATTGAACCTAGCGCGCGGCGCAAACACCCGGCGATGGCCGCGAACGCTAGCGAAAACGGATGGATCCCGGCTGATCTCCCCCCCGGCTGGCAGGGAGGGCCAGCGGGCCTCCCCCGCCCGGAGACGATGGACGGCCGCGAGGTCGAGTGGCACCACGAGGCCTATTCTTACCGCTACCGGGCGGACTCGCTCTACGCAGATCTCATCCCGCCCGAAAGCGAAGAGAACGGCACCAAGGGTGGGTGGACCTATGCGAGGGAAGAGGGGGTTCGTCGCCTGATTAGGCGCGCGGGGCTCGAGGAGAGTCCCTTCTTCAACAGCTTCCCCCACAGGTGCTACGAGCACCTGGTCCGACGGAAGCAGATCAAGCGGCCCAGCGACCTGCCTCGAAAGGCCCACGGACGCTGGATCGTATGGCACCCGACGCCGACCCGTCTCGCCTACCGCACCGACCCCTGGGGGGAAGGCCTTCCGGCCGACTACGTCCCGGGGAGCGAGAAGTCGACGGCGCCGCGGGCGGCCGGCGTCCCCAAAGAGGCCCCCCGCGCGTGGCCCGAAAAGACCCACTCCATCTTCTGCGCGACGCCCTTGACGGCCGCAGACCCGCGGGCGGTGACGCCGAGAGGCTTCAAAGGGGAGCTCTGGGCCCCCCAGGCGACCCTCGTGAAAGCCATGGAGACCCTCGAGGCCCGCCAGGTGTTGCACCTCGAGCCCTACCGGCGGCCCGCGGGGGGCGCCGGCCCAGAGAGGGTGATCCCCCGGCGCCTCGAGGTCCGGGCGGCGCTGGTCGGAGAGCCCTTTTCCTTCGGGAAGACGGTCGCTTTCGTCGCGCTCATCTGCGCAACCCGAACGCCCCGGGCCTACCCGGCGCCGCTCGCGCGCCCGGCGATGGACTGCGACAGTTGCGTCAACTACCTCGAGGTGGCCCGTTACACCTTCCGCGGCTCCGAGTACGCCTTTGATTGCAAGGGGCGGGCCTCGCTCCCGCTCCTCCGCCAGCACGGCACGAGGCTGATCCGGGCGACGCTCGTGATCGCGGCCTCCTCGGTGATCAGCCAGTGGGAGCGGATCCTCGAGGACTTCGCCCCGAGCCTCCGCTACGACACGATCGACGACGTCCGGGGCCTCCGCCGGGTGGCCGAGGCCCTCGGGGACCCCGACCCCCAGACGGGGATCGCCGCCCTCGACGTGATCCTGATGAAAGCGGGGAAAGTGACGACGAGCTTCGTCGTCCCGGGCGAGGGCCCCCTCGAGGGCAAGCAGCGCCCCCTGACCGTCGCCCTCCGGATGCTGACGGAGGGCTACGTCTGGGCCCGGGTCGTCATCGACGACTACGACACGATCCCCTTCATGTCGGACGACGTGCTCGTCCCGGCCCTCTTTACCTGGGTGATCAGCGCGACCCGGCGGCGGACGACGGCGCTGTCCACGCGGCGGTACTACGCGGAGGGGAAGACCCCCGGCGAGTACATCCGGGCGAACTCGAGCTACCCGATCCTCGGCTTCTCCCTCAACGACCTCTACGAAAACGTCCTCAAGCTCCGCTGCGACCCGGCCTACGTCGAGGCCCACATCTCGACGACCCGGGTGCGCTACCGCCGGATCAAGGTGGCCGGGGGGAACGCCGTCCGCCTCCTGCAGGACCTCGGGGTCGACGAGGCCATCCTCGAGATGGCCGCCGCGGGCGCCGTGGAGACCGCCGCCGAGCGCCTGGGCATCAAGGCGAGCTCGGTCGGCGACCTCGTCGGGCGCGTCCTCCGGAAGCGGCTGGACAAGTACCGCAAGGCCGCCCGGCTCCACTCGCGGGCGGCGCGCGTCCGCGAGGCAGCGGAGGCGCCCGGGCGGCCGGAGCCGGACCCGCGGATCCTCGCCGTGGTCCCGGCGGCGATCGAGAAAGCCTCCGAAGCCCAGTTCGCGGCCCTCCTCGGGCACCTGGGGCCCTCGAAGGCGCTGCGGAGGACCCTCGAGGCCGTCGAGGCCCGGGCGGCCAAGGGCCTCGAGACCTACGGGGGCCAGCTCCAGCGGATGCGCGACAACATCCGCGAGGGGGACTGCCAGGTCTGCATGCTCGGGCTGGAGGGGGAGTGCTACGTCGTCAACTGCTGCCAGACCGTGATTTGCGGCGACTGCACGCTCGTCGGCAGCAAGAAGAAGCGGCGCTTCATCACCCGCTGCCCGAACTGCGCCCGGGACGTCCGGCCGAAGGAGGACCTGATCTTTATCGGCGAGGGCCTCGACCTCGAGGCCAGCCTCGACGACCGCGCCCTACTCGAGGGCGAGGAGGAGGCCCCCCCCGAGCCGGACGGGCCCGCGGGCGAGCCCCCGGGCGGGCCGGGCGCGTCCCGCGAGGCCTTCTACAAGGGCCTCGCCGAGGACCCGCGCCTCCGGGCCCTGCTCCAGTTCGCCCTCGGCGACCCGGTGGAGTGCCTCGCCGACGAGGAAGTCCCGGCCTTCGTGACGGGCCTCCTCGAGGGGAAGCGCGACGCCCCGCCCCCCCCGGGGACCCGCCGGAAGATCATCATCGCGGCGATGCACTCGGAGTCGACCGCGAAAATCAGCCGGGCCCTCGCTGAGGCCGAGGCGGGCTTCGGCGGCCCCCGCCACGTGGTCTTCCAGGGGACCCGGAAGCGGCGCGACGCCGCCGTGGCCGAGTACGAGGACCCCGAGGGGGCCGAGATCTTCCTCCTGACCTCGGCCGCGAGCTGCTCGGGCCTCCACCTCCCGTGGACGACCCACTTCGTCGAGTACCACCGCCACGTCGACACCGAGATCGCGAAGCAGCTCATCGGCCGGGCCCAGCGGGTCGGGCGGACGGTCAACCTCGAGGTCATCGCCCTCGCCTCCGAGGGCGAAGCCGATCGCCTCTGGTAGAGCCCGGCCGGCCAGGAGAGCCGAAAGAACGTGCCGGAGATGGCGCATTTTTTCGTCCGCCGTCGGGCTATGTCTGGCCCGGCGGGCTTTTGCGGACAGTCGCGCGTTTCAGCGAAACGAACAAGTTTCGGGCAGAGAGATATAAGCGGGCCCGAAGAGCGGCAGTCGTACGCGAACCCGCGCAGACAGAGAGGTCCCGGCGATGGTGGACACGGACAAAATCAAAAAGGCGGCCCCGGCGAAGAAGAAGGCGGGAGAGGCGGCCCCGGCGAAGAAGAAGGCGGGAGAGGCGGCCCCGGCGAAGAAGAAGGCGGGAGAGGCGGCCCCGGCGAAGAAGAAGGCGGGGGAGGCGGCCCCGGCGAAGAAGAAGGCGGGGGAGGCGGCCCCGGCGAAGAAGGCGGACAAGCCGAAGAAGAGCGCGGCGAAAGCCCGGGAGGCCCAATCTCTCCAAAGGGCGGTCTATTTCGACGCAAACAGCACGGCCATCGCCCCGGAGGCGGTCGTCGAGACCGTCGCCAGGTGGATGAACCGGGGGAACCCGTCGGCCGCCTACGCCTCGGCCCGCGAGGCCCGGGACATGATGGAGCTCTTCCGCCGGCGGCTCGCGGAGGAGGGGGCCTTCGAGCTCTCGGGCCCCGGGGGGGCAGCCGGCAGCGGCGACGGCGGCGCCTACCGGCTCCTCTTCACGAGCGGGGCCAGCGAGAGCAACTGCCACGTCGTCACCGCGGCGGTCCGGGCCTACGCCGCCCGGACGGGGCGCGCGCCGCACGTGATCCTCACGGCCGTCGAGCACTGGTCGCTGCTCGCCTGCGTCCGCCGGCTCGTCCGCGACGGCCTCACGACGGCCACCTACCTCGAGCCCGAGACCGAGGGAGAAGCCTTCGGCTCGGTCGGCCGCCGGGCCCTCGAGGAAGCCCTGCGGGCGAACCCGGACACATGCCTCGTTACGGTCATGGCGGCGAACAACGAGACCGGGGTCGTCAACGACCTCAAGAGCCTCGCCGCCGCGGCCCGGGCGCGGGGGGTCCCCTTCCACACCGACGCCGTCCAGGTCTACGGGCGGGCGTCCCTCCGCCCCGGCGCGCTGGGGCTCGACGCCTTCAGCGCCAGCTTCCACAAGATGGGAGGCCCCCCCGGCGTGGGGCTCCTCGCCATCAGCGAGAGCTTCCACGAGGGCTACCGCCTCCCGCCGCACATCTGCGGGACCCAGAACGGAGGCCTCCGGGGCGGGACCGAGAACGTCCCGGGGATCGCCGGAGCCTTCGTCGCCTTCCGCCGGGCGATGGAGCGGCGGCCGGAGAAGAACGCGGAGTGCCGGCGCCTTCGCGACCGAGTCTGGGCGGGCCTGAAGCGCCACTTCCGCTGCGTCTTCTACCGCGAGTTCGCCGCGGCCCGCGCCGCCGAGCAGGCGGAAGCGCGGCCGCAGGGCGCCGAGAGTCTCCGCGAAGGCGCCGGGCGCGCGGAGGGGCGGGCCCTCGCGCAGGAGCTCGCGGCGGCCCGCCGGGCGGGCAACCCCGTCGTCGTCTGGCTGGCCCCGCTCGAGCTCGAGCGCCTCCTCCCCAACACGATGCTCCTGGCCGTCAGCCGCCCGGACTTCTGCAACGTCCGGGCGCGGGCGGCCCTCGAGAAGCGGGGGGTGATCGTCAGTGTCGGCTCGGCGTGCAACACCTCCTCGCCCGAGGCCTCCCACGTCATCGACGCGCTGAAGGTCCCCGCCGAGCTGCGCCCGGGCGTCCTCCGGGTGAGCCTCCCCGACGGCGCGACCGAGAGCGAGGCCGACCGCTTCGTCGCCGCCTTCGCCGGAGTGGTCGCTGGGGGCGACTGCTGCCGGGAGCCCTGACGAGCCGGGCGCCCGCAAAAAAAGGGCCGGCGCCCGCCGAGCGGGCCCCGTCGGGCCGTCGCCGGCGCCGCCCGCGGCCGCGGAGTCCCCTAGGCTTTAGTTGGCCCGGCGGTGACCGCTTCGGCCTTGAGCTCTTTGGAGAGCTGGACCAGCTCCCGGGCGCGCTTCATGGCGGCCTCGGCCCTTTCGGCCTTTTTCTTGGTCTCCGCGGCCGCCTTCTTCTCCTCCTCGGCGGCCCGGTCGGCGTCGGTCTTGCTGTTCTCCTTCCGGGCCTTCTCGGCGTCGACGTGGGCCCGGTGGCGCTGGAGGACCTCGTCGGCGTAGGCCTGGATCGGCGCGAAGTCGTTGGGCCCGCAGCCGGCGTTGAAGAGGAGGATCTTGGTGATGACCAGGAGGTGCTCGGAGTTGAGCGTCCGGACCTTCAGGAAGCCGTTGATCCCCTCGGCCGTGAGGGCGGTGAGCCTGGCGACGAGGGCCGCGCAGATCTCGGCGAGGACCTTCCGGAAGCGGTCGCTGACCCGGGTGACCTCGAAGCCCTCCTCGCGCTTGACGGCCTTCGTCGCGTTCTCGACGTAAGTGTTGAAGGTCGTGGAGGCGCCGTCGCCGGCGGCGGCCCCTTCGGCGCCGTGGTTGGCGGCCCTCCCGGCCGCCTGCTTGTCGGCCGCGGGCCCGGCGGGGGCGCCGGCCTTGCCGGCCTTCTTGTTGTCGTCGCGCTGGCGCTTGAGGGCGCGGTTCGCCTCCGCGCGGGCGTTCTTCAGCTGCGCCTCGTTCTCCGCGTCGTACTCGGCGAAGGGGGCGAGGTTCTTGACGAGCTGGAAGGCGGGGAGCCGGTCGAAGTCGCCCTCGTGGAGGGCGTTGATCTCGACCAGCTTGTGGTCGGCGGCGAGCGTCTGGCGCATCGAGTGGCGGATCATCTCCTTGCAGGCCCAGTCGGTGAGCGCGGCCATTGTGAAGTGGGCCTCGCCGCCGAGGCGGACGGTTGTCTTGTTGAGCTCCTCGTTCTCCGCTTTGAGCTTCGCGAACTCGGGGTTCGCCTCGGGGGCGGTGCCGGCCTCCTTCGCGGCGGCCCGGAGGGCGGACATCCGGCGCTTGATCTCGGCCTGGCGGGGGTCCGCGATGCTGGCCCGCATGTGGGCCTGGCAGCGGGCGGGGGGGATGTCGATCCCGAGGATCTTCGTCATCTGTTGGCGGGCCTCGTGGGCGCCGTCGGCGCCCTCGGCGCTGGCGGCGTCGGCGGCGGCGAGCGCCGCCTCGATGTCTCCGTTAGCTTTGTCAGCGGCCATTGCGTTGTCTGATATGGTGCGTCTCGTGGGGCCTTTTGGTCGGCGAGAGTGGTGGCTCTGAGGAATGCTGAGCGCGCGGGCGGTCGGCGTGGATACCCTGCTGGCCGGCCTGTCTTCAATAGGGCGAACGAGCGGGGCGACGGCCTTGTCCCCCGCGCTGGGGGGCGCTCGGCCCGCGGGCTCTGCTAGACTTCGCGGGGGCAAAAATAAATGGCGGGGCGCCGGCCGGAGGACCGCACAGAAAAAGGCCCAGCGGGCGGAGGCGCCCTCGGTCGGCGGCCGGGCGGGCGCCTTGTGGCCTCCTAATCTATGTCGCCGGTCGCCCCGCTCCGGGCGGTGGGGTCGCCGGCGCGCTCGAAGTCGGCCTCGCTCCCGAGCTCCACGATGGTATCGTCCCCGGGGGTGGCGACTTCGTCTTCAAGGGTGGCGATGAACTCGCTGAGCCCGGTGTCACCTTTGCTTTTTTCGGTTGGGGGGGCGCCCGGGGATGGGATGGGCGCGGGGGGGGGCGCTCGGGCGGCGGGTGGCGGCTGCGCTCGGGCGGCTGCGGGGGGCGGTCGCGCTCGGGCGGCCGCGGGGGGGACAGAGGGCCCGGGGGGCGGAGCCCCCGCGGGCGGGCCAGGGGGCGTGGGGGCGGGTGTTTCGTTGCCCGCGGGCACTCCGCGCCCGGGCTGGCGCTGGGGCCGCTCCGGGGGGGGCGCCTCTCCGGCGGATGGGGCACCCCCGAAGGCGCCCGGGTACCCCGCGGAGGCGGGCTGCTGGGCCCACCCTGGAGGCCCGGAGTCTCCAGGGCGTTCCCCCCAAGGACCGGGCCGCTGTTGGGCCCACTCGGGGGGGGCCCCGGGCCCCGAAGGGGGTGGACCCTCGGGCCCCGGAGGGGGCGCCCCCCCGGGCCCTGGAGGGTCACCGGGCGCTCCGCCCCCCCGCATGCGGCTCCGCTTGTTGCGCAGGCGGCTGAGCTCCGCGGCATTCATACCGCTCGGGGTCGCGGGGCCGCCGCCGCCCTCGGGGCCGAGGTTGGGAGGGTCGCCGCCCTTCTTTTTCTTGCCCCGCTGGGTGAGGTAAACATAGACGAGCACGATGAGGACGAGGAGCAGGATCACCGAGCCGATTATGATGGCGGGCTTGTGCCCCGCGAGGAAGCCCTTGGCGGTTTCGTTCCCCCCCGGCGCCGGGACTCCCGGTGCGCTGACGGGTGGCGCCCCGACGGGGGACGCCCCAACGGGATGGTGCCTCGAGGGCTGGGGGGGCAGGGCGTAGGCGCGGGCGTCGGGCGCCAGGCTGGACTCGGGGGGGGCTCCGGCGCCGGGGGCGCCGCCCAGGTCAGGAAGATCGGGGACGACCGTGTGGTGAACTCGCGTCATGCCTCCTCTTATGGGCCTCGGTTCTTCTGCGGGTAGCTATACGCGCGGGCGACTCCGGCACATACCGGCTGGCCAAGCGTTGTTCAACATGTCGGACTACCCGAAGGAGCTCGCGCGGTGGCTCGAGGCCTTGAGGGCACACGCGCGGAGCCTCGAGACCTACGCATCGGAGATCACCTCGCGCTTGGGGGTTTCGCCGGCCGGGCCCGCCGGGGGGTACAGCGGCTGGGCGCGGCACCGGCAGACTTTCCGGAGCGAGGCGGCGGCCGCCGAAGCCGCTCTGGACGCCGCCTCCCGGGCGGCGCCCCCCGGCGACGACTCTCGGAGCTACGCGAGGGCCGCGCAGCTGTTCGGCCTCGTGGGCGACCTCGAGGCCGCACGGGCGGCTCTCGGGCGGGCGTCCGAAGCGGCGCTCGAGCCGAACGTGGCTCAGGAAGCCGCCAGGGCTCCGAGCCGCACCCGCTCCGACGAGCTGGACAGGCTGGGGCGGGGCGTACGGAAGGCCGCCGAAAGCGCGGCTAGCGCGCGGCGCGCCGGGATTGCGGCAAGCGCCCGCTACGCGGCCGAGCCCGGGGCGCTCGTCCCCAGCGCCGGGGACCTCGGAGGGGCCCTCGCCGAGGTCGGCGCCGCTTTCCACGCGGCCGTCACCGAATCGGGCGGCGCGCCGGCAGCCCCGGCGGCCGAGATCTACGCCGGGGTCCTGCGGCTCTGCCGCGAGCGGGGGGCCGAGGTCGGAGCCGCGGGCGAAGCGGCTAAAATGGCGGTTCTGGGGGCGCCCGCGCCCCGGCGCCCCGACCGGCACACACTCCACCCGCTACAGGCGATGGGCCTGACGTTCGCCCTCACGCCCCGCCGGGCCGCGAACGCGCCGCCACTGGCGAAGCGGGCGGCGGTGATCGACGCGACGCTCCCCCAAGCGGTCACGGCAGTCGCGTACGACCTCGCCCCCTTGGTCGATCCCCGGGCGGCCGGGGAGGGCGGCCGGGTCCCCACGCGCGGCGCCGGCCTCGACTACCGGACGGTCGCCCGCTTTCGGACGATCGTCCGGCGCCCGCGCGGACGCCCGGAGGAAGCCGCGCCCGCGCCGCCCGGGTGTCCGGAGGACGCGGCGCCCCTCCCCGGCGCGCTCCCGGAGCTGTACCGAACCACTGACGCCGGGGCGACCTTCGCCCGCCTCGACCCGGGGCCCGGGGCGCCCCCGCCTCGGGCGGCGGAGGTGTGCGCGGGGCCGGCCCCGAGCGTCGAGCGCCTGGGCGAGCTCCTCTCCGAGGCCCTGGCGGCGCGCCCCGGGGCCCGCCTCGAGAGCGCGACCGTCCGGAGGCTGACGGCGGGGCGCCCCGGCGAGACCCGTCGGCCGCTGATCCCGGTCGAGGCGCTCCGCCGCGCCCTCGAGACCCACTTCGAGCGAGCGGCCCTGCCGGAAGGGGGGAGCGGGCCCGGGCGCACGCTGGCGAGCTTCCGCGAGGCCATCGCCGGGACTGCCGGGGAGGTCCCGCCGTACGTCGAGGCCGCCGTCTCCGCGCTGTACGAGCGGGCAGCCGCCCTGAGGGAGGGCGACCGGGTCCGGGGGCGCCCGCTCTTCGCCCCGGGCGACATGGGGGCGTTCGTTCGGGCCGCGCGCCGGGAGGCGCTCTTGACCTTCGCGGCCCAGAGCCAGCAGACCGCACTGGGGGTGGCCCGGCGCATGCGGAAGGCCCTGACGCGCTTCGTCGCCCAGCGCGGGAAGCACTACCTCGAGTCACTCCTGGGCGACGCCGGCGGCGACGCCGGGCGCCTTCGGCTCCTGGGCGCCTTCCGGGAGATCGCCGCCGACGCGACCCCCGACTCGCGGGGGGCGGCGGCGCGGGGGCCGGGCGGGGCCCCCCGCCCGCTCGAGAAGGAGCACCCGATCGAGCCCCCGCTGACCCCGAAAGAGGACCTCCTCGAGCGGGGGGGCGCCCTCGCCGCGGTCGACCGACTTTGACCCTGGCGGTGCTCCTGTTAGAGCTTTGACCGCGGGACGCAAATCCGGGCGCCATGGCTGACGACGACGCCCTTTCTGCCCTGCTCGCCGAGCAGACCCTCGAGGCGGAGAGCCTCGACCAGGACCAAAAGGCGGCCGCCGCGGCGAAGCCCCGCCGGGGACCCGGGCGCCCCCCGAAAAAGGCCGCGCCGCCCCCCCTCGCGAAGAACGGGATCGTCGACGCGCCCTTCGACGTCAACGACTGCATCGAGCTGGCCTTCGGGAAGCCCATGACCTTCAAGGCCCTCTTCGCCTACTTCCGCGGGATGAAGGCCCACAACGTCCACTGCCGGTGCACCCCCGAAGGGATCACCTTCCGGATGTGGGACTCCGAGGGGGTCTCGCGGATCTTCGCGGTCCTCCCGGGCGGCGACATGAACCACTACTACTGCGACGCGACCTACCAGCTCGGGATCAGCCGCGAGAGCGTCGACAAGATCTTCGCGAGCATCGACGCGTCCTACCACAAGATCACTTTGGCGGTCGCGAGCGACGACACCCAGCACCTCCACATCATTTTCAAGGACAGCGAGATCGACAAGGTCTCCGACTACAAGGTCGAGCTCATCGACCTCGCGGACGACGCCGAGCTCTCCGGCCTCGAGGCCGAGGTCGCCCCGGCGAGCCTCGCGGAGTACCCGCTCTCGTTCACGCTCGGGGCGAAGCAGTTCAAGAAGAGCGTCACCGACGCCCACAACATCGGCGCCGATGCGATCTCGATCGAGAAGTACCACCCCCACCCCCCGCAGAAGCCGAACCCCCTCCAGCTCATCTGCGCGAAGGGGAAGGTGAAGTGCACCGAGGTCTTCAACACCGACGAAAAGATCAAGCTCCGCGCGGACATCAAGCCCGGGGAGTTCTTTAAGTACGTGGCCTCGGTCCCGAAGCTCAAGCCCTTGGCGTCCGTGATCCCCGCCGACGAGATCGAGGTCATCTGCGCTCGGAACAAAGACCTCGTGCTCCGCTCGGAGTTCGAGTGCTGCACGGTGTTCACCTTCGTCAAGCTGAGGTGAGCGCGGGGAGCCCAGTTTTTCGCCGCGCGCCCGCAGAGGCCGCCCGCGGCGCGCGACAACTGAAGGGACCGCGGTGCCCACATCAATCGCCGGATGGACACGCAGCCTGTTAGTGTCGAGGGACTGCTCCGCGGCGTCCGCCCCGGCTGGCGCCAGCTATTCGACATGGACGAACTCGCGCGCGTTTGGGCGCAGGTGGGGCTTGAGCCCACTTCCCCGGAGCCTGGGCTGATCTTCGAGGCTTTTCGCTACTTCGGCCCGGAGGACGCCCGCGTCTTGATCCTCGGGCAAGACCCTTACAGCTCGCCGCAAATCGCGATGGGGCTTAGTTTCTCGACCCCGCAGCTCGGGGCGAAAGCTGGCCTCAGCCCCTCGCTGCAAACAATTATGACGAATTTGCAATCGCGGGGCTTGGCCGTGGCGCAAACGGGGGCCCCCTCTGTCCCCGGCGAGGTCTACTGCGGCGATTTGCGCGCCTGGGCCGCGCAGGGGGTCCTCTTGCTGAACGCCGCGCTCACCACCCGGGCGAACCTCAGGGACGCCCACAAAACCGCTTGGAGCAAGTTCATGAGAGGCTTCCTCGCCAGGCTAGGCGCGCGGCGCCGGGCGGACAACTACCGCCTTATTTGCATGCTCTGGGGGGACAAAGCGAAAAACTTCGAAGCGGCGGTCGACCCGGGCGGGTACCACCGGGTCTATAAATGGAGCCACCCGTCGCCCTTAGCCAACAACCGGCTCCCGGGGCCCGAGCGCTTCGAGAACGCGCCCCACTTTGTAGATGCGAACGCCGCTTTGCGCGCGAGCGGGCTGCCTAAAATCACGTGGGACCCTCTGGCTTTCACCTATGTCTTCACCGACGGCGCGTGCTCGAAGAACGGGAGGGCCGGCGCCGAGGCTTCCTATGCCGTCGTCGTCGCCAGCGGCCCGCTGCAAGGCCTCCGGCTCTCTGGGCGGGTTGAGCCCCGCCTTTACGCGCTGGCCGACCCGGCCGACCCGGCGGCCGGATTCGCTCCGGTCGCGGCGGGGGGCGCGGCCCCCCCGACGAACAACCGAGGCGAGTACCTTGCCTGGTGCTGGGGCCTCCTCGCCCTCCTGCGGGGCGGGGTCCGGGGGCGCGCCGAGATCGTCTCCGACTGCAACCTGATGATCCGGACGCTCGTGGAGTGGCTCCCTTCCCGGCGGGCGAAGGGGACGGAGAGCGAGCTCAAGAACCTCGACCTCGTCCGGATTGCCGACGCCCTCCTGGTCGCGCTTAGGGCGGCCACGCTCGGGGTCGAGCTCACCCACGTCCGCTCGCACCAGCCCCAGCCCCCGCCGACGGCCGAGCCCCGCGCGCGCCTCCTCTGGTACGGAAACGATCGCGCCGACCGGTTGGCGCTAGAGGCGCTCAAGTCCCCCGCCGGCGCCCCGCCGACCTTCACAGGTAGTGTCTTCGCCGCGGCCGTGGACCCCGGCCGCCTCGCCAGGGCCGGGCAGAAGACCTGAGAGGACACTAAAAAAACAGCGCCGCTGGTCTACGGCGCCTCCGGGCCGCGGGCCTCGCTGGGGGGACAGTACCTGGCCCTCCATTTTTTCTGGCGCCGCTGGAAGGCCCGCCGGATCCGCGGGACGACCTCGCCGACGGGCCCCTCAAGGCCCAGCAAAGCCGCCAAGATCTCTTCCCAAGACTCGCGGAATCCGCGCTCGGCGGCCTCCAAAGCCTCGATATCGGGTGCTGGCTGCGGAAGGGGGGGCTCCGAGCCCCCCGCGCTGCAGAGCGCCTCGAGCGCGCGCGTGTTCCGCTCGCGAGCGCGGCCGAGCTCGGCCCGGACCTCTTCCAGAGAGGCTTCGACCCCCCTGCTCAAGCCGCGCAAGCACTCAGTTTCCTCCTTGCTCAGTTCGTAACGACCCCCGGTCCCCATCCTCGGAGCGCCTTATATCAAGCGGAGCGGGCGAATCAAAACTCCCGAGAACCCCGGCGACCCGTTTAGACACTCGCGGGGTCGCGTTTATGCCGAACAGTCCGCGCGGAATGTTCGGCCCCCACGTTCATCGCATTTTCGCCGGCGAGGGGGCGGCCCTCCCCGAGCACCTGGCCGCCGACCGGGCCGGGGCGGCGGAGGCCGGGATCGAGATGCGCGCGGCCCAGATCTTCGTCGCCAGCCCACGGAAGCTCGCGATGACGCTCGGTGACACCGAGGCGGCGGCGCTGAAGGCTTACCTAGAGCGGGAGCCGCTCTTCGTCGTGGCCCACGGGACCTACCTCGACGTCCCCTGGAAGAGCGCCTACATCCGGAAGTTCATCCGCAAAGAGATCGAAGCCTGCGAGGCCGCGGGAGTCCGCGGCCTCGTGGTCCACCTCGGGACCCCGGGCGTCGCCGAGGTCGTGGGCGCCCTCCCCAGCCTGGTGGAGCCGTGGCGGGACGTGATCGTCTACCTCGAGACCCCCCACGTGAAGCCCGAGAAGTCGCTCTACGAGACAGGCGCGAAGCTCGCAGCCTTGTTCCGGGAGATCCGGAGCAGGGCCGACCCGAACCTCTGCCGCTTCGGCCTCTGCGTCGACACCGCGCACCTCTGGGCCTGCGGGGTCGACCTCCGCGGGCGCGCCGAGGCCGAGGCCTGGCTGGCCGGCCTCGAGGCCGTGTCCGGCGTGATCCCCCACGACCGGATCCTTTTCCACCTGAACGACAACCACGCCGGCCGGGGGAGCGGCGGCGACCACCACGCCTGCCTTTTCGAGGGCCAGATCTGGGGCGACTACGTCGACCGCCCCGCAGCCAGCGGCCTCGCTGCTTTTGTCGAGTACGCCGTCCGCTGGCAGCTGCCCGTCATCCTCGAGCGGAACGCCCCCGCCGCGGCTCGCGCCGCCGGGGGGGCCACGGCGCTGGAGGGGCTGGAAGCCGCCCTCGCGAGCGACTACAACACCTTATACGGTTTGACGGAGGCCGCGCGCCCGAAATTGAACCCGGGCGCCCAGGAAGCAGCGAGACCATGATGGACGCCGACAGGTCGACTCAAGCCGCGACCCGCTCCGCTGACGCCCCCCGGGCAAAGGAGTGCCCGGAAGGGGGGGCGCCCCGAGACCCCGGCCGCCCCGCTGGCGCCGCGCGGCCCGGGAAAGCGGAGCGGCCCCGGGGCGGCCCTCCGGCGGATATCTCCGAGGACTTGCGGAGCGGGGGGCGCACGCTCATCGAGCAGGGGATCGTGCGCTCTGGAGTCAGGGCCCCGGGCGGAACTTCCGGTTTCGCCGCCCGGATCGAAGCCGCCTTGTACGAAGGTGCCCCCGACCGCGAGGCGTACGTCCGCAGCTACGCCGGAGTCAGTCGGGCTCTCCCGAAGCCCTTTGGGGAGTTCCTCGAGGGGAGCCTCGCGGAGTTCGTAGCCGACGGCCGGCTCAGCCTCGACGACCTCTGTGCGTGCGAGGTCGCCGACTCCTACCTCGACGTAACCCCCGGCCCCGAGGGAACGTTCGGGGACCCCCGGCGTAGGATGCGGGGGGCGCTTTACGCGGCGCTGAAGTCCGAGCCACGGCTCGGCGAGGGAGGGGCCCAGGACTTCGCCGCCCGGATCGAGCGCTCCTGCTACAACGCGGCCATCGAACGCTGCGTCGAGTCCGAGCGCCCCGTCCGCCGGCTCTGGAACGACCCCGAGTTCGTTACCGTCTACAACGCCCGGGTCGGGGTCGTCCTCTCCAACCTCGACCCCGAAAGCTCGGTCGTGCGCCTTCACGGCTCTTGGGCGTTCGAGCAGCTGCTCGCCGGGGAGTTCAGCCCGGACGCGGTCGGCGGGATGGAGGCCTCCGAGCTCTGCCCCCGGGCCTCCGAAGAGGTCCGGGCCGAGATCCGCCTCCGGAGCCAGCAGAAGGTCGTCGCGAAGGAGTCCCGGCTCTTCCGCTGCCCCGCCTGCAAGGCCCGCCGGCACACGGTCCCCGGCACCGGGACTCAGATGGCCGCCGGGGACGAGGCCTCGACCTACATGCTCTCCTGCCTCGAGTGCGGCGAGCGCTTCGAAGGGAAGGGCTAAGAAAAAAAGGCCCACGCCCCGCCCCGCGCCCCGCCCCACTCCGCGCCCGCGCGTTTTTTTGTCTGCGTGCCCGCCCCGCGGACCCACCACGGCCCCTGCAGCCGAGCGGTTGGGCGGGCGTTCCCGTTTGGGCTCAGATTTGAAGAAGGCGCCGCCGGGGGCTTTTCGACGAAAGACTGGCGACCAACGACGCACCATCTGCGCGCTCCAAGGGGAAGGCTCGGAGACAGACGCCTCCTAGCTGCCGTCTTTTTTCGCGGGTTATATGTTACGGAGATGACGCAACCCGGTGCGAACAAAGAGGCTGGGCGGAAGGTGAGCGCGACCCAGGCCGCCATTATTGTAGTCCTGATTGTCCTCATAGTTGCCTTCTATCTGGGCGCTTTCCGCGGGCGCTTCGCGAAAGGGCGCTTCGTCTCGAAGCGCGCCGAGGAGGTCCACAGCCGCGCCCAGGAACTTTTCCAAAAGGGCGGGGGCTCGGCGAGCTACTCCGACTACCGGGGCGCGGTCCCTGGAGCGGACCCGGTCCAGTACAGCGACGTTCACCGCCTCTACAGAGAAGGGAGGATGACCCCCGAGGCGGTCCAGGGCGTTCTGTGAGTGGCCGCGCACAAAAACGGCGCGGGCGAGTTCGGCTCACTAGTCCAGCGCGACCAGGCCCCCATTTTTCTGCTTCGGGGGGGGCTGCGCGATCTCCGAGGCCGCGGGGGCCGGGCCGATGATGTCGGCGATCGTTTCAGCGAAACTGCGGCTGACCTTCTTGGGCCTCGTCATCCCGAAGGTCGCGAGGTATGGGCAACACAGCCCCGGAAGTTTTTCCCCCCACAGGTCCGGGGTGGAAACGTAGACCGACTCAAAGTCAGCAATCTCAGCAAACTCGCACCAGGTCCTGGTCCCGAGGAAGTAGAACTGACTGCCGCTAGGGGTGCTTCCGATGAAGATGTTGGGGGCGATCTCTCTGAAGGTGCAATCAGCCAGGGCCGCCAGGCGGCTCCAAGGCAGTCCTGCGCGCATTAAGGCGCGGGCCTGGGCCGTGGTCGCTGCGCAGGGCTCATCGGGCACCCGGGTCGCGCGTAGCCTGATTCCCACTTTGGCAGCGAGGGAACTCAGCGCGTCGATAGAGGAGCCGCAGCAGTAAGGACACAACAACGCAGCGTGCCCTCCAAGAATCGGAGTCCCGGGGCGGCCACGGAGGCGCGCCGGATATCTCCAACCGCGATGCGAGTACAGCGGGAGGAAGCCTCCGGTAAGGGCGTAGACTCGGCCGACTAAGGGGCAGTGGCAGAGCGCGCACCCGGTAAGGCCGGCCGGATTGGCATCTTCCCAGGGGATCTCGGGGACGTCGAAGCTTTCGAGGTTAGTCCAGCCCCCTATGTTATTGGTAATGCGTTTCCCGGCGACGTAAAGTCGCCCACCCTCGATGATGAACACCACGGAGAGGCCGACTGTGTGACCCGAAGAACTAAAGAGGGCCTCCAGCTCGGGCGGAAGGGGCGGGAGAGCGAGGCGGCCCCGGATCTCCACTGGAAACAGGGGGGCCCCACGCGCACCGGCGGAAGAGCCCCCGAGGGGGTCTCCGGCGAAGAGGCCTCGGGCGTCGAAGACGATCCCGGTCATATGGGCGTTGAAATCGGCCGGGGAGTCGATCATCCTCGGGCCGCAGAGGAGCTGGTCTATTGGGACAATAAGCCAGGTGAACGCCGAGTAATAACTCGCGGGCGGGGGGGGACCTCCGGCACGCCGACGGGTCTCTCTGATGATGAGCCGGGCGGCCTCCTGCTCGTTGGGGCCCTTGCGCAGTTGGCGGAGGACGCCGGGGTCCATGATTTCCTCGGCCCCATCATAGATACTCATTACCACCTTGCGCGTCTCCGGGGCGTACCCCCAGTCGCGGTGGAGGACCGTGTGGTCGACCGACTCTGAGGGCCGGAAGCCGACCAGATGCTCGTAGCCTAGGGGACTTAGACCTTCGGCGAGTCGGGTCGCGAGCTTGCGCGTCTCGTCCTCCCAAGAGTCCCCGCGGGCAGGCACATAAGCGATGATACCGACGGTGGGGTGATAGCTATGGGTCACCCGGAGGCCGGTGGTGGTGATCGGCTCCACTTCTACTGTGAGGAACCCCGGCGACGGACTGACGGAGTCTCGTGCGGCTGCTAGTGGAGCCAGCGCTGCCCCAGCCTCGGAGCGAGCAGTAGGTAGCTGGCTCTGGCTACCGACGGGCGCGGCCAAGGCTTCTGGGGCGGGGGCCGAGGCCCAATCGAAGTGACTCTCACCGCTCTCGATGTTATACATAAGACCGATGAGCCGACGCAAAAGCGCGTCTTCGTCGCCAGGGGGGGTGGTGATCAGAAACATGGCCCGGGTGTGCCGAACGCGAGTCCGTTCAATTTTTTGGCCGCCTTCTTCCCGGGGAGGTATAACCCGGCGAGCGAGGGCAAGCGGCATGGGCGGACACCAGAGCATACAGTCAGTCGACGTCTCCTCGACCATCGTCACGGACCAGACCCTGGACGTAACTCAGGACTGCACAGCGACGATGGCCGGCAGCCAAGTCATGACCGTCTCCGGGAACAACAACGTCTTCACCGACAACCGGCAGGACATGACCATGAGCGTCGACATGCGGTGCGTCGATTCGATGGACCAGTCGGCCAAGTTTAGCAGCAAGATCAACGACAACATCAAGCAGTACGCCGAGAACACTGACATCGCTGGCCTCGGGTGGCTGGACGCCGGCAAAGACACCGCCGAGGCGAATATCGTCAACAACGTGACTACGAATGTCACCTTCGACGACACCCAGAACTGTATGACAGCCCTCAACGGCCAACAAATCATGTCGGTCCAGGGCTCCGGGAACGTCTTCTCGAAGAACGTACAGGACCAGTCTTACGACATGACGAAGAGCTGCCTGATGTCTGGCGGCCAGTACTCGAAAGTGGTCAACAACTTCTCCGACATCGTCAACCAACACAGCGTCTACGCCGCCGAGAACTTCTTCGCTTTCATCCCAGATGCGATCGAGGCCACCATTGTGGACTCGGCCGCCATCGCGGCGATCGCGCTCATCGTGATTGTGATCCTCGTCCTGGTTTTCAAGGCCCTGACTTCCAGGAAGGCCAGAGCCAAAAAGAAAGGAAAGGAGGCCCCCGCGCTCGAGCCCGCGGCCGCCGGGCCCGCGGCCGTCTAAGAACCGGACCGAAGCCGCGGTCACCTTTTTTCCAGCGACCGCGCCGACAGTAGGCAGCCGGCCCATCGAGCAGTAGGAGCTGGCTCCGGCGACCGACGGGCACTGCTCGGGAGTTTGCCACACAGAGATAAACAGTAGTCGGGCGCCCGCAGACTATCACTCGCAGGCAGACGCAACGGGAGCCGTATGACCGCGACCATTTACCGCGACGCGGGCTTCGGCGGCCCCTTTGCCCGCTACCCTCCGGGCTTTTACTCGGGGCGGGAGCTGGTCGGCTACCAGCACCAGTCGACCCACGGCGAAGAGCTCGATAACGAGATTAGCAGCCTCCGGGTCGACCCGAACACGATCGCGGCGATCTACAACACCCCCTCGTTATCGGCCGCCCGGGGGGCCCGGGTGATCGTCGGGCCGAGCGACGTCCCCGACCTCGGGGCCCTCGGGATGGGGCCGGCCTCTGGGGCGGGAGTCTCGGCGCTCTTGGTCCTCCCCTTCAAGGGCTACGACTCCGCGGTCCCCGTCGCGCCCGGCAGCGGGGCTACCCTCTACGCCGACTACAACCAGGGCGGCAAGCATTCCTTCCTGCCTCGGGGCGACTACGACGCGGGACGCCTCGCCTCCGAGGAGGTCCGCTTCCCCGCCAACCGGGCCCGCTCCATCGCGGTCACGGCGAATGCCCTAGCGATCCTCTACGCGGGCCCGAGCTTCGACGCGGACCGCGACGCGACAGTCGTGGTCGGACCGACGGTCGTTGGGGATCTCGAGCGCCTCGGCTTCGCCGACCGGGTCTCCTCAGTCCGCGTCCTGTACTCCGACCCTTTCGACGTCCCCCCGAGCGCGGGGCGCCCGACGCCGCTCACCGCAATGACCGCGGCGCTCGGGACGACCCGCCTCTACACCCCCCAGGGCTGGGCCGGCCCCCTCACGCCACCCGCCTTTACCGGCGATGCAGGGGGCCCGCCCATCGGTGGGCCACAGTTTGCTTACGACCCCCGGGCTGAGCTTGTCTTCCCGGGAGGGCTTGTCCCTGTTGGCGCCGCCGGTCTCCCGCCCACGAAATGGGGCCTGGACGGCGCGCCCGCCCTCCCGCCGAGCCTCGGTCTTGAGGCGGGCGCAGCTGCTAGCGCGGTTAGCGGAGATAATAATGCCCGGCGGCCCTTGCGGGCGGGCAGCGGCCCCCACGGCCCGTCCGGGGGCAGGGGCGCCGCCTGGAGGGCCGTGGCGATCGTCCTCTTTGTCTTGCTCGTGGTCCTTGGGGCCCTTATGGGGGTACAGTTGCGCGCGGCCAAAAAAAGCGGCTCGGGGGGCAGCGAGGCCGCGATAGACACCGACATCTCCCGGCACATTGTCTTCACCTGAGCTGCCAGGTGTTCAGCTACCCCCGTAAAACGGACCACGTAACAAACCGCCCGGCACGATCCGTATTTTTGTTTCGCCCGCGGGCTGATGAACGCCCGGCAACCCGGATCGCAGTTCCTGCGCGACGCCCAGGCCCCATTTTGTAGACAGGTAACACAGCGGAGCGAACCTGGCGAAAAAACGTCAGCGCGGCACGAGTATTTCGCCGCGCCGGAATTTCCGTCCGAGGTATACCCGCACCCGCGCGCGTTTGACCCAAACACACAACAATGGCCAACTCCACCCACACCGGGCGGCTCATTGCCGTCATCATCCTCATGATCATCACCCTTTCGGTGGCCCTCAACGGCTACTGGCTCGGGGGGGTATTCTGGGGCCTCATCACCCTCGCCGTGGCCTATCCCTTTATCGAGCACAAGTCGCTCACGTACCCATCGGGGCAGCCCATCGTCGTCTACACTTCCCCAGGCGTCTCGGCAGCGCAGTAAAACGCTGGCCGCCCGCCCTGGGCCGCCCGGGTCGGGCACCATTTTTCCGCCCCCGGGGGCGCTTCGCCGGGCCCGGGCCCCCGGACCACACCGACTAGAGCGCGGGGGCCGTAGATACAGCCCGCTTCGGCAAAATTCACGTTCATCCGGGCGTAATGGGCGCCGTCACCCGGCAGCCGGAGGTGGGGGACTCCGGCGGCCCAGCCCAAGAGCGCGCCCACCGAAGCCAAGAGCGCGCTAATACGGAGCCACCCGGAGCTTTCGCCCGGCGGCGGGAGGGCGACCTCGGCCGCTTCGGCCTCGGCGACGAGGGCCCGGAAGTCCGCCCGCACGCGCCCCCAGCGCGAGTCCAGCGAGCGCCAAGAAGAGTAGCACCGGCACATCTCGGGCAGGGGGCCCTGGGCACCACCCAGGGCCCGGAGCAAGAAGACCGCCGCGATGGTCACGGCGGCCGCGGCGCCGAGCCACCAGAGAAGCGCGGAAGCCGTCGTTAACGCGGCGTAGGCGGCGAGGAGCGAGACCGCGGTGAGACCTAGCGGGCGCCCGCGCTCTTCTTCGAGGTCCATACGGACGTTGGCGCTGTAGGTCGCTGTAGGTGTTCAGCAGTCCGCACCGGTGGGACACCTGCTGCGAGGCGACCGAGCAAGCAGTAGGGAGCTGGGCTACCGGTGGGCAGCACGTAGCGACGGCCAGCAAGTAACAAGGGAGAGATTCACGTCAAAGGACGAAGAGTCAGGCCCGCGGATGAACCCAACCAAAAAAACCTCTAATCGGCGCGCTTTACCTCTTCGGCCGAGGCCCGTGGTCGGGTCTCGATGTCGCGTCTGCCCGTCGGTCGCCGGAGCCAGCTACCACTGCTGGCGGACACTCGCGCTCGCCGAGCCCGCCCTCTTACCAGGCGGCGGGGACAGTCTGGGCATAACCCGAGTACTCGTGGGGATGCCCGAGGGTCGAGCCCGTGTGGCCGTAGGTCCCGGCTTGACCCCAGTGGGCGCCGACGGACATCCGACCCCGGTCGGCCCGAAAGTTTGAGCCTGCGGGGGCGGCGTACATCATGAAGACGAGGATGAGGACGAGAATCACGACCACGGCCACGATCATGCCCGTCCTCTTTTTGGACGCGCCGTCGGCGCTTCCGAAGACTGCTTGTTCCATTCCTCCGAGAATCGAGTCCATTCTGATAGCTACGTACGGCGCTCGGAACTGCTGCGTATACCTCAGCGGAAAAAAAACTCGGCGGCCGGGCGTTGGCTGACCCTGGCTCTTGTTGCTTGCGGAAGTGCGCACCGCTCGAAGAGCGGCGGCAGGACAGAACGGCGCGGCAAAAAATCTCACTCGGCGAGCGCATATTGAACCCGCTTCCGGAAGAAGCATGACCCCCGGCCGCGCACACACCGGAGGTTCGCAATGTCAGCGGCGTACACGCCACCCGTGACGATTACGCCGAGCTCGCCGCCCGCTCCGCTGGCGCCTCCGCGGGCGAACGGGGCGCCCCCCTCAGCGTCAGCGGAGCGGGCGGCCGCTGGGGCGGTTGCCCCCTACGCCCCCGCCGGGCGTGGCGCCATCCCACCGCCGGTCTTCGACGAGGCTCTCGAGGAGGCCGAGTACTGCCGCGCGCTGCTCCCCGCGGACGAGCTCGCTGACCTCAAGAAAGAGCTTGCGGATCTGGGCGTCTGGGACCTCGAGACCGTCCGGGAGCTCGTCCGGACCAACACAACGAAGGAGTCGATGGAGTTCCGCGGGGAGACCTACGTGCTCGACCCCGAGCTCCTGATGAGCATCGACCTCCACACCGACTACCCGGTCTTCGTCGCGAGCGACAACATCTACGGCCGCGAGGAGCTCATGGCCGCTTACCCCTTCGCGGCCCTCCAGAACGCCCCCGAGTTCGTTTTCGTCCAACAAGAGATCGGCGTCTTCCCTCCCCGCGAGCCGGACGGAGAAGCTTACGAGTACGTCGCCCGCGACGCCGGGAGCGCCGAGCCCTTCGTCCGTGTCGAGGACCTCGTCGGCGTAGCCGCCCGGAAGGGCTATACGGCCCAGTGCCCTCCGCTTCGGGTCGTCAAGACCAAGGTGTTCGTCGGAAAGGAGCGCTGGCGGGACTTTTCCGCGATGTTGGGCTTCATCCGGGGCGTGCGCCAGTTCATCGCCCCTCTCCGCCTGGGCTTCGAGCCCTCGGAGGCCGAAACCTGCCAGGCCATCATCTTCGGCGCCGCTGGCGGACGCCAGCCGCCCCCCCCGGCGGCCCTGCAGGACTCCGAGACCGCGGCCAAAGAAGCGGCCGAGCGCCTGCGCCGCGAGGCCGAAGAGCTCGCCCGGCGCGGGGCCGAGCTCCGGCGGCGCGAAGAGGAGCTCCAGGCGCGCGAAGAGGCCGCCGCCCGGCGCGAGCGGGACGCGATGCTCCGCTCTCTCGGGCTCGACCCGTCCGCGATGCCTGCGGAGAGAGCTCCCCCCCCCGGGCGGAACCCCCCGCCAGCGGGACGGGACAACGGGGGGCGGCCGCCCGATTCGCCGGCGGCCGAAGAAGACCTTCCCTGGGACCTCGACCCCGCGGTCGAGGCCTTCGTTCTTGACCTGTACGGGGCCCCCGGGGCCACCAGCGGGGGCTCGGTCGCCACCAGGTGCGCCGCCCGCTTCGCTGCCGACACTGGGGGCTCCGCCCGCTCCGCCGGGGCCGCCGCCGAGGCTCGGCACGACGCGGTGCCTCTCGACTTCTAGCGGCGCCCGGTGATTTTTGCGCCGGGGGTATAGCCCGCCCGCGACAGATAGATGTCCGCCACAGGAACTGGTCACAGCCGGACGGACAGCCTCCATTCCCTCCGCGCCGGTGCCGTGGGGGGCGACTCGGCGCCCGGGGTCACCCCCGGCCGCGCTCTCTTGTTGGCCTGCGTGGTCGTCCTGGTCGTCCTGATCGCCATGGCCTACGTCTGGTACCACTACACCGGCTGGGAGAAGTCGCCCCTCTTCACCTCGGCAGGCTACGACCCGACCCTGACCGCCCCAGAGTGCACGCCCACAAAAGGCGAGCCGATTCAGTGCGTCAACGGCCGGGCCTGCTGTGGGAAAGTCGGAGGGGTCAACCGGACCTTCTACACCTGCTACACCGACAACGATTGCCCCGCGGGCTCGCTGCCCTTCTGTGCGAAGGGGATCTGCGTCAGCGAAAAACCCCCGTCCTGGGACGCCAGGCCCGGGGCCGACGGTCAGCCGAGGACGGTCGACCGCCTCCGCTTCAAGAACAGCGTCTTCACGGTCACCAGCCCCGACGGCTCGACGACCTACAGGCGCGACGTGACTGCAGTCCTTAACGGGATGGCCGCCGCGTACAAAAACTCGTCCGTGGCCCCGCCCACGACCCTTTCGCTCGACCGTCCCCTCAACGCTTTTAGCTTCACCATCCCCGGTTTCAACGACGTGAACTCGATGTCCGCGGACCAGGTCCCTGCCTGGGCGGGCGCCTCGGCCACCCTCGAGACCCTTTATCGGACGATCTAACCGGCTGCCTGCGAAGCGGGCGGCTCGGGCTTTTTTCTCGCGCGGCCTTTGCTGCTGGCCCTTCATACTTCGCGCGATGGCTGCCGCCCCTGCAGAAGATATCTCCGAGTTTGTTATCCCCAGCGGTGACGCCGCCGGGGCCGCCGCCGCGGCCCCCGCGTCCAAAAGCGCCGGCAACACGGGAGCCCTCGTCACCGCCGTCCTTATCTTCCTCGTGGTCGTGGTGATCGTCTACCTCATGGCTGCCCCCCAGACCCTCTCCGCCAAGCTCGCCCGGCAGGGGTGGGTCCTCTACGTGATGCCCGGGTGCGGTTACTGTAAGAAGCAGCAGCGGCTCCTCGGGACGACCCGCTACCCCAAAAAGGTCGTCTGCGTCAAGAGGAGCCCTAGCGGCCAAGCCGCGATCGCCCTCGAGCCCTCGACGCTCGCCGAGACGAACGCCCCCCTCCTCTGCTCCAGGGTCCAGGCGTACCCCTTCTGGATCAACCAGCGCACGGGCGAAGTCCGGAAAGGGCTCCAAGGTCCCCGGGCCCTGCAGAGCATGCTCGCGTAGCGCGCCCACGGCTCGCGTAGCACGGCCACGGCTCGCGTAGCACGGCCACGGCTCGCGTAGCACGGCCTTGCCTTTTTTGGCGTCTCCCGGCGCGTCCTCTGACTTTCGAGCGCGGCTCATTTAGATCCTTCACCCCGGGAAGAACGAGTTCCCCCCAAGCGCCCCGAGCCCCTACCGCCTCCAGCCGGACATGGAGCCAAACCTCGCCTGGGTCCCCTACGAGACCCAGATCGCCAACATCCTCGCGACCGCCACGACTCCGCTGGCTTCCAAGGAGATCCTCGCGCTCCTTCAGTCGCGGTTCAAGATGGCCAAGGTGCGGAACGAGCACGTCAACACGGTTCTCTACAACCTCAGTGCCTACGAAATTGTCAACCAGGCCGCCGTCGACGCCGGGGACGAGCCTACGCCCCTTTGGAGGCTCCGGCCGGCCGCCGCCGCCATCGCCCGCAAGAACCTAGGGCTCCCGCCCGCTCCGCAGGACGCGTCCCCGCCCGCTTCGCAGGGCGCGTCCCCCCCCGCCGCCCCCGCCATCAGCGCAGCACCGGCAGTCAACCCCCCGGCTGAAGCTCGCAGCGAAGGGGGTCCTTCCGGTCACGGCCGGTCCGGCGGCGAAGCCGCGGCCTACAGCGACCTCCCCCCGCTCGAGGTTGTCCCCGACGGCGAGTACGCCGGCCTCACGGCGGCCCTAGGCGGGCCCTCCCGCGATCCCGGGGAGGTCTGGGCCGCGATGGAGAGTCTCTTCGCTAAGGGCGTCGCCTCTCTTACCGTTCTGGTCGACCAGCCGGCGGGCGACGTCGCCTGGTCGGGGGACTGGGACACCTGGCCCAAGTTTGGCCGCTCGCCGGCCTCCTGCGCGTACCCGGGGGGGCGCCGCCCGCTGCGCCTCCGGGTCGCCGAGACCCACCGCGCGGTCCTCGCCAAGAGCGACCTGCTGTGCGTTGTCTCCGAAAACGACACCATCGCCGACTACGCAGTCCGCCACCTCATCTCGACCTTCGAGGACGCCGGGCGCCCCGTCTACCGCCAGCCCGGGCGGCCGCCTCAGGGCGTTTAAGCCGGCCGCCGCCCGCTTCGCCGACAAAAAGAGGGACGGGTGGCCTCACAGCCGCGGGAGTTCCGGGAGCGGCGGGAGGGTTCCCGGGGCTCTCGGGGCCGCCGTTTTTCCGCCGCGGACGCTGGCCAAAAGCGCGACCAAGACCAGAAGGATCACGACCAGCACCACGAAGAGCTTCCCCCCGGGGGGCGCGCCATCGCACCCGGCCGGGATCGAGCTCTGCCAAGCCGCGGCCACGTTGCCCGGCCCCCCCAGCGCGTCGACGTCGGCGCAGGTGAGGACCGCCCCCCCGCACGACGCGTCGCTCATCCCCGCTGGCCGATAGGCGTCGGGGTCATCCGCGCACCGGGCGTCAAAGCACTGGGGGAGAGGAGAAGCTCCCGGGGGCAGCGTCGCAGGGTCGCTGAGCGGCGAGCCCAGGCAGCCGCAGACCGGGTCAGCGCACGCGCCGCTGGCGCAGCTGGCGGCGCAGTAACTGCCCATGAACCCGTCACAGGCCGGGCTCTGCGGGCTCCAGGTCGGCCGGCAATATAAGCCCTCCTTCCCCGTGCAGCAGGCGAGTGCATAGTCGCTCGGGGGGTCGAGCAAGTTGACGTAGTCCGCGCAGCCGAGCTCGAGGCGCCCCACCCGCGGGTGGTGGGGGGCCGATACGAACATCCCCCGGGGGTCTCGGTCGGTCGGCGCCCACGCCAGGGCCGCGACGTAAAGGGCCGTCCTCCCGACAGCGCGCGGGTGGGCCACGCAGCCGGCCACTTCTTCCTTCAGCGGGGCGGACACGCGCTCAGGGAAGGCCTCCGTTGCTGTCGCGTCCGGATGGCCGGCGGCGAACTCCCGCCAAACGAAAGTAACCTGCTCGGCGCCCCGCGCGGCGCCTTCTTCGGTGCCGACCTTGACCGCCGCCAGCGCGTAGCCCGGCCCGGCGGTCGCTTCGGTCGCTCTGGCCAGATGGCTTCCCGGTAGCGCCAGCGAGAGGTCGGCAGCGGGGCGGGCGTCGACGCGCAACGTCCGGAGGTCCTCCGGGGGGGTGCCCGCGGCTACCTGCCACGCCGGCGCGCAAACGATGTAAGGGAAAGCGTACACGTGCGCGGCCATCCTCACTTCGGGGACTGTGGGGCCCCTCCCGGCCGGCGGGTCCCAGTCCACGTGGCTCTCGGCCCACGAGAGTGCGGGGCTGCTGGCGCCGGTCGTAAGCCCGGGGTCGTAGCGGATCCCGACTCCGACGACAACGAAGCCTGGGGGCGCCGACATCGCTCGCCGGGCGCCCACCTTGCCCGGCTCGCCGTCGTCGCCGGCGTAGTTCCATGTACAGCTGTACAGGCTCTTTTCGCAGTTGTGGGCGAAATACTCTCGAGCGCCCGCAGCAGCGCGTCTGGCGCTTGGCGGGGGGGCGAGATGGGTGCCGCGGCCGGCGAACTCGCGGAGTTGCCCTGCTTGCTCTGGCATCGCATCCACCAGCGAAGCGGGCTCGGGCGTATACTCGGCGTGGATCTTACCGGCCGGCGGGCCGGTAACATAAAAACGGCCAGGTTCCGCGCCCGCGGGGACCTGCCGGTTAATGTCTCAGGGCTTCTGTTTTTGCCCCCCGGCCGTCGGCGGTACCCCCCCATTCACGCGTGCGAGGGCGTCCTTGTTCCGCACTAAGACCGTCCGAAGTGGCCCATGTGGTGCTGTTGTCTTTTTCGCGAGGGTTGGGTCCGCCTCCAGCGCTGCCACTTGTTTTAGTACTTCCCCGCAGCTTACGATGTCTGGCCGGTCCGGGAGCCCCGGTTCGTGACCGTATGGCTGCTTCCGGAAGAGGACGTCCAAGCTCCTCCGCACCATTGGGCTCAGGACCGTCTCGATCGGCTTGATCTGCCAGCCCTCCGCTTCGTGGACCAGCGCGTCCGAGGTCTTTTTGTTTGGGAGATAGCAGGTTAGGTTCTCCGGCTTTGCTGGGTCGCTGAACACCACCAATGCTGTATCGAGAAGTGCCTGGATTCCCGGGTCTGCCGCCCCTTTGGCGTTCATGAGTAGCTGGTAGATTTGTGGCGCCGTGATATGGTCTACCTTCTCCTGACCGAACACGTTCACAGTAACTTCGTTACGCACTTTGAGTTCGTTGTGGATCTTCCTGTTATCCACCTGCGCATGCCCCCCTTGAACCAAAATTTCCGCCCTCTCGGATTGCCCCCCAGCTGTTGTGGATAGTTCGCGCGCGAGGAGCTTTTCTGCAATGTCTCGGAACTCCGCAAGTTGCCTTTGGCTTTCTGCAAGCTGGTCTTTAAGCTCCTGAGTATCCTTTGTTTCGGTCTGAAGACGTTTCACCTCCGAGTATAGCTTCTCCATTCCATCGCCATCTCGGGCCACTTTGCAGCTAGTTCGGATATGTCTGCTGCAATTTGCTGGTGACGAGAACGTCCGTCCGCAGTAGCGACATTGAGGCCGTTTCGGTGCGTCCGTGTTCGTGCCGCGGGTCTGTTCGCATAACTGAACCGCGACAATCGCGGCGCACGGGGTTTTCCGTTTGTTGTGGCGGGCCAATCCGCTCGGATGTGAGAACGTTCTTCCACACCTTGTACAGGTCCGATCCTCCATTATAAGCTCTTCGCAGAAATGAATCTTAGCTTAGCAAAAATGAATGCGTCCTAATCTTTGCTTAGCAAAAATGAGTCTATTTGGATTGACAAAATTGGGGGTGGCGAGTATTCTTCGAACTATCCACCTGAAGCACGTTTTACTAAACTGGCCTCCGCGCGCCCGCTCGCCCGATACGCTTGTGTATTGGGCGTGGAATCATTTTTGCTAAGTCTCCCTCATTTTTGTCAAGGGGGGGGAGAATTTCTGTGCCGGTCCGAAAACTCCAGAAAAAAAAAGTTGGACGGCCGCGCCTTCTGAGAAAAAGCCTACTTAACGTGGTCCGCAGATATGAATCCTTGCTTAGCAAAAATGAATGCGACCTAATCTTTGCTTAGCAAAAATGAGTCTTTTTGGACTGACAAAACTAGGGGTGGTGGTTATTTTTCGAACTATCCACCTGAAGCACGTTTTACTAAACTGATCTCCACACACTCGCTCGCCCGATACGCTTGTGTATTGGGTGTGGAATCATTTTTGCTAAGTCTCACTCTTTTTTGTCAAGGGGGGGGGGAATTTCTGCGCCGGTCCGAAAACTCCAGAAAAAAAGTTGGTCCGCCGCGCCTTCTCATAAAAAGTCTACTTAACGTGGTTCGCAGATATGAATCTTAGCTTAACAAAAATGAATGCGACCTAATCTTTGCTTAGCAAAAATGAGTCTTTTTGGATTAACAAAATTGAGAGCGACGGCCATTCTACGGACTAATCACTTGCAGCGCGTTTCGCGGAACCATCTACCACCCGTCCACTTGTGTTGTGCGCCTGCTTATTGGTGGTGGAATCATTTTTGCTAAGTCTCACTCTTTTTTGTCAAGGGGGGGGGGAATTTCCGAGCCGGCCCAAAAATTCAGAAAAAAGTTGAGTCGACGCACGTCGTTTTGCAAAACAAAAAACTAAAAAAGTTGGACTTTCGTCTCGGGCCATTTATCTTATAACCGTTTTGCTAAGTTAAGGTGTAACCGTTTGCCTCCTGAGATTTATCTTACCACCCTTTGATAGTCTGGATGGGCCTAAGCTGGTTGGCGCACTCCGCCACCAGCTTTATTATGCGCTGTGTATATCAGCGGGAGGCCGTCTTTTCCGGTCGGTTCTAACATGTCACCCTCCCTTTGTATTATGATCATATGAACGTCTGGGACATCGTCATCGCCCTCTGGAGTAATAAGCGCTAGCAATTCCCACGTATTCAGAAACACCCCCCTCGCCGTTCTGATCCCTTTTGTTACCGTAGCTGCGACGTCTGGCAGAAGTGCCGCAGCGCAGAACTCGCGGTCCGAAGCACTACCCCCATGCACGCTGGAACAGCTAACTACGAATGGTCCGAGTTCGGCTTCTTTTTCCTTCCCTTTGCCGCCAGACCCTTGCGGATAAGATGATGATGCCGTGTCATTCGCGCTTCGGGAGGGTAACTGTCGGTCCTCGGGCACCTGGGAAGGTGAGACGCCGCAGTCCAGAAGGACCATCAGATCAAGGCGGGCATTACTTTCGCGAATTATCTCGACGATCTCCTCTCTAGCTAGTAGTGGGTCTTTGTGCGGATCTTCCAAGATCTGTAGGATGTCGGTATGATCCGAGTAAATGGTCCGAATGAGCACCCATAAAGCCAGCCGCTTTTTGCATAAATCCGGGAGGAGGGCGGACTTCAATAACTCAGCCAATCCACCAATACCTTCGCCGGCTGAGTGGTCCGGCGGGGGGGGTGAGGACGACGACGCCATTATTGTCGAGCGTCCGACGAGCAGGTTGGTTTGGAGGTTCCGGCCCCTTCACAATTGCTGAGCCCGGGTGCGGGCCAAAAAATGCCGCGGTTTTTTGTTGCTCTTCGTGCAGCGCCCGCGCGCAACTGCCTTACGAGGCGTCGACCCAGTATCTGCGACCCTCGGTGACCTCGCCGTCACCAAAGCCGTGGACGTACTTGGAGTTCCACGACCCTCCGGGCATGAACTTGGTGGCGTTGAAGGCCCCGAAGGTCGGGCCGCCGGCATGTCCGCCGTGGGCCCAATGCGAGTCGTCCCCGCGGAACATTCGAGGGGGGCCGGGCTGAAAGCGAGGGTCGACCCAGGTGCTCCCCAGGCCGTGCATCATGCCGGTCATCGGCTCCTCAGGCACCCGGCGGGAGCGGAGGCGCTCCCGGAGGTGCTCGGGCCTCCGGAGATGCTCCTGCGCAGGGGGGCGAAAAGGCTCGGGCCTCCTGAACGGCTCCTGAGAAGGGGCCCGGAAGTTTTCCATGTCCGCCGCCCGGGTCGCGTAAATGGCGTGAGGGTGGTTGACGACCGTCTGGGTCGCCCCGCAGGCGGCCGACCACCCGGTGTGGGGACCGCCCTGCCACCAACTGTCGGAAAGGTACTCGCCGTCGGAACCGACCGCGACGGCGAGGTTCTGGCTGTAGAGGTGGTCAGTGTCGATGTCGAGGGGCGGGAACTGCCGAGGGCACTCATCCGTGGGGTCGACCGGGCACTGGCCTACGGGCTCGTAAGGGCCGCCCAAAGGGCCCGAGCGCCGATCCCAGTAGGCCGGCTGGTAGTAGTATCGTCTGCCTCCGTACATCGGGTCGTTGTCGGTACTGTCGTCGTACATCCTTATCAACTGTCCGGGTTCGCCCGACTGGCGCTCGAATATACTCGGCGCCGAAGAACACGGATCGTCGGCAAAATTTCCTTTAGCGCGGGCCGGGTAGGGGTTGTCCCGCGCCCTAACCCTGCTGGTTATTCCGATCCTGGTAATCGGGTTGATACCAGGGTGCCCGTATGGAGAGCCGGCTTTGTACATCCCCCGCTCGCCCGGCGTGAGTACTCCCGAGTCGAGCAGCACCTCCGAAGGGGGCGACCAGCGGTGCGGGACGAGGGTCCTGTTGGCGTTGCGTGGCCCCGAAGTGCCGCCGTGCGGACTGTGTAGCTCAGGGTCGTAGTCGAGCGGGAGCGCCCTCTGACTCTGAGAGCACGTGTCCACTCGCGCAGGCATGAAGGCGTCGCGCTTCATCGCGATGGGCAGCAGGGGTATACCCCTCGCGGACATTTCCAAGAGCTTCCCCCGAAATGCCTGGCGCGGCCGGGTATTGCCCCCAGTTGCGAAAAAAGGAGCGTGCGGGGCTCGATTAACTGCAGCCCGAAATGTAGGGGCAGCTGTACGCGCAGGGCGGGCTAGGCAGCGCGAGCAGGTAGCAGTAGAGCTGGTTGTACGCGGCGAGGAGGTTGAGGCCCAGGTCGTAAAGGGTCATCCCGCCGCACCCGTCCTGGTCGAGCCGGGCGATATCGCTTTCGAGCTCCGCGAGATCGCCCTGGACAGCCTGGCTCATGGCGCGCCGGCAGAGTTTCGAGCCGCAGCCGGGGGAGGAATACGGGCAGTCGCACGTCCACGGCCCCTGGCCCTCCACGCAGGCCGAAGGGGTGCCGTCGCAGTCGGTGACGCCCCCGCAACCCGCCGCGCTGCACGCGTCCGGGTCGCAGTCCGAGCTCCCCGAGCAGCCCCGACTGCACGCGACAGAGTCATAGGTCGAGTCCCAGGTGTTGACGTACGTCTGCAGGTTGGTCGCCGCCGAGCCGAGGCTTTCCGGCATCAGCTGGGTCGAGTCGGAGACGACCTCGCAGATCGACGGCCCCTGGGCGATGATCGCCCCGGAATCTGTCCCCGAGGTCCACGCGGCCACCACCGCGTCGTTTTCGGCCACTTTCTCGGCGTAGCCCTGGGTCGTGCCGTCGAGCGCCCCGACCTCCGTGACTGTCGTCGAAGTCAGTTTGGAGTTGCTTTTGGCGATGTCGGCGCAGCCGTCGTTCTCGGTCTGCTGCACCGCCGGGCCGATTCCCGGAGTCACGCCAGCGAGCGACTGGGCCTCGGCGTTGAGCGCGGCCGAGGCACTTTGAGTGGCCGAGATGTAGCTCGCGAGCACCGGGTCGTCGCCGTTCTCGTCGGGCGGCACGTAGGGGGGGGCGCTCCCCCGGGTCATCAAGAACAGATAGGCCCCGACCACGAGGACTAGAAGTACAAGGAGAGCCACGCGGACCGAGGCCATGCTATTCCCCGCGCGCGTTTTTCGAGCCCGCCCGAAGAAGAACGCCCGGCTATGCCGGCCAGTAACGCTCTGTGGGGGTTATAGCGGCCACAAAAAGCACCCAACCCGTAGGCTAGAGGGCGGTCCCGCAGGAAGGAGTAGGCGCCCAATATGTATCACCCCAGTCGCGGCGGTGGGCGCCGCTGATCCCATCGGGGCCCGCCGCCGCATCGTAAAATCGGCGGATCGGGGGGGCCACAGCGTGGGGCGTCCAGAAGGGATCGGTGCGCCCGTCGAACCCCTCCGCGGGGTAGTAAAGGTAGGTCGCGAGAAGCAGCACCACGAGGATCAGCAGCCCGACAAGCAAGACGCTCGAGTTCGCCATCAGCGCCCGGACTCGCGCGAGGCGTATAAGGCGCGCAGAAACCCGCGGCGGGATTTGAACAAAGACCGCGACCGGCAGACTAGCCGAGAGATGGCCTCAAAAAGAGCCGAGCACGTCCAGCATCTGCGCCGCCAGCTCGGGGTCCTATTGAGCGAAGAAGTCGAGCTGAGCGACCGGAACCGCACTGTAGTGCTCGCGTCGGTGCTCGATGAGGTGTTGGTCCTCTTCGAAGAAGAGATCTCGAAGCCCCGGGCGCTGGGGCACCCGGCAGAGGAGGGGCCCGTAATGCTCCCTGACGGGACAGTAAGCTGGGACGAGGAGGCGCACCGGGAAGGGCTTGTGGCCTCCTTCCGCCTCCTAGCCTCGGACCGCCGCCGAAAGTACGACGCGGAGGCGGCCAAGCTCATCGGCGAGGGGGTGGACGACGACGACATCCGCCTTAAGCTAGGCGCCCGTCCCCCGGACGTTGGCCCGCTCAGCATGCAGCCCGCGGAGTCGCTCGTTCGCCTAATGGAGGCGCGCGGGGGAAGCGACCGCGACGCCGGTGGAAGTAGTAGCGCCGCGGACGGTTCTGAGGGCGAGGAGGGGCGCGAGTCACGCAAAGGGGGCTCGTCCTGGGCGGGCGGCAAAAAAGAATTCGCGGACCGCTTCGCTGACGACGAGCGCAACAGAGAAGCTTTTGAGGACCGCTTCGCTGACGACGAGTGCAACAACAGAGAAGCTTTTGAGGATCGCTTCGCTGACGACGAGTGAAACAACAGAGAAGCTTTCGCCGGCCCGGGCTTTATTAGCGGAGGCCCGCGACCGCGGGGTCAGGCCCATACGAGCCCGCCCGGAGGGACGCCATTCCCTCGAAGTCGCCCCGCAGCCCCTCGACCACGCTGCTGGCGGTCCCACTTTTTCCTCCGCGGGTCGCCCCCCCGGCGCCGTCGTGTGCGCCTCCGTTCCCCGGCCCGTCCGAGAGGTCGCCCCCGAAGCGGGCCCAGTTAACGCGGCTCGAGGGGGCGCCGAACCCCCTCGCGACGCGGGGGGCCCCTCCGAGGGGCCGATCGGTCCCGTTGTCAGTGCCCGCCGTGACGGCCTCGGTGGGCGCCTCGGCGGGTGGCCGCCCTTCGGGGGACTTCCTCCCGGCGCCCCGGCCCCGCTGTGCGAGTGCCTCTTGCCTGCGCTGTGCGAGCGCCTCGGGGCGCCCGCTGCCCGCCTCCGACCTCCCCCATAAGGACCAAGCGTAATAGAAGACGAGCACGAGGATTAGCACGACGACCGCGCCTAGAATCCAGCGCCGCTTCTGGCACGCCGCGGACAGCTGACCCAGCGGGCGAGGCCTCCTGTCGATTGCTGGGCCGGTGGCCGGTCCTTCGGGTAAGGCTTGGGGTCGCTCCTCTTCCATCGCGCGGTCCGTACCGTGCTCGAACACTTGTATACAAGTCGCTCGCAGAAACTGCTCGTCGCTGGGGCTCTGGCAGCTATCTACAGCTGGATATATAAGTAGCCGGTTCAGCAGGCGGGCACGGACGCGCGATGGAAAGCCCCGCGGATCGAACGAAGGCGCCCGACTCGGGAGACTTGGGCGCCGAGCTCCGGGACGCCGCGGCCCGGGGCGACACCTCGAGCGTCGAGGCAAAGCTGGGCCTTTTCAGCGACCGGCACTCGGCGGCCATCGAGGCGATCGAAGTCGCGGTCGCCGGCCGCCGCTGGGAGACGGCCGCCTACCTAGCCGACTTCCTTCGAGACACCTGCGGCCCCGGCCGGCAAACAGCCGCCGCGCCCCCCCGGCGCGCAGTATCGGGGGGCACCCGCGTCCTCGAGCGGACCGACGCCGAGTTCCGCGCGCTCGCGGCCGAAGACCCGGCGCTCGCGGCCGAGGTCGCAGAGAACTACATGGACCCCGCCGTGCACCCCTCCAGGGAGGGGTACACCCACCTCCTCCTGCTCGCGGGGCCTGCGGACGAATTCGTGGGTCACGCTGGTCTCTCCCCGGCGCCGGCGAACTATCTCCCGGGCCGCCTGGCGGAGCGGGCCCCAAAAAGCGCGACCTGGCTCGAGGACGTGTTCGTCCGCCCCGACCGCCGGGGCGGCGGCTACGGGCGCCGCCTCGTCGAAGCTGCCCTGGCTGCGGCCTACACGGCCGGCGCGGCCACAGTCGCGCTCGGTGTTCGCGACGACGCCAGCGAGGCGCGGCGTCTTTACGATACCCACGGGTTCGCACCGGTCGCCGCGGCGGGACGCTGGACGGTAATGGCGCGCCCCAGCGACCGAGCGAGCAGCAGGTCGCTGGTTTCAGCGACCGGCGGCCAGACGGGCGCCGAAGCGGGCCTCGCGACTTTTGTCGTGCGATGCACGTGACGGGCGCCCGCCGCCAGCGAAGCGGTCCTCACTCGAGGCCGAGCGCCCAGCCGAGGCGATGGACAGACACGGTCAGCGAATAAAATTGCGCGCCGATCTCCTGCATCGCTTCCCCAGCGTCCCGGCACTTTTGCCGCTCCTCCGGGGCGCACTCCCCGGCGATTTCCCAGAGGCGGCCGCCGGTTTCGCTGAGCACCCGGGCCGCCTCCCAAAGCGCGCAGTCCGAGGTCCGGAGCCCGCTATACAGGCCGGCGGCGTTAAGCCGCGGATCGCCAGAGAGCAGGAGTCCGCGCAGGTTGCGGACTCCCGCCAAGGTTCCGGACAGACCCAGCCGGGCCCCGCGCAGCAGCGCTCTGGCTTCGTCCTCCGCCCCGCCCCCCGCACCGAAGCTTGCCTCATGGTAGTCGAGAGTGTCGGCGCGCGTGGCGATGCGGTCCAGGTCCTCCGCCACGTCCGCCACCGCCTGCTCGACGAACCGCTCGTCGGGCGCCCACGCGTCTCCCTGGGGTGTCTCGGCCGGGGCTCGCCCGGGGTCCGGCGCGCACGCCGCCGTAAATCGGCTCCGCCTCTGGCGTCGACGGGCCGCCAGGATCGCGATCGCGATTATTAACAGAACTAGGATGGCCGCCGTCACGCATTGCGCTGTTTGATCCGAGGACATGCTTGCTGGCCGTTCGCTCGCCCGCTCGCTGGGTCAGCTGTCCGCAGAGTCTGTTTCTTTCTTAGTTCGCTCGAAGCTAAGCCGCGAGCTCGCGTGTCTCTCGCCGGGCCACTACGTAGTTTGTGATACCTGCGAGCGGTGGGGCACCTGGCGCACTCTAGAACGCGCGCGCCCTGCTTTATATACGAGACGGGATGGCGCCGAGAGCGCGGAATCCCGATAAAAAATGAAAAGGGTGCCGAGAAGGCATCACCTCACAAGGGAACCAGCAGACCCTACGGTTACAAAGCTGCCTCAACAGGAAATGGACAACACCGCGACACCAAGCAAGCAGCGCCGGGAGCGGCGCAAGGCCTCCAAAGTCCGCAGGGCTAATAACGGACAAGGATCGCTTCCCACCCCTGCGCCGCCCTCCGCTCCGGCGCCGCCCTCCGCTCCGGCGCCGCCCCCCAATCCCAGAAGGCGGAAAGAGACCAGCAAACAACGAAGAGACAGACGAGAGGCCTCGCAAAAGCGACGGCTGCGCGCGGCCGAGCTCGCCGCCGAGAACCCAGCAGCAGCCCCCGCGGGCGAGCAGCAGGTAGCTGAAGGCCGACAGGCGGGCGAACACCCCTACCCCCCCGACGTGGTGCTCAACTGGCAGGAGTGGGTGCCCCAGTCGGCCCCCGCCCCCTCCGACTGGGCTGTCTGGGCCCCCCAGGAGCGAGCGCCAGGTAGCTGGTCTCAGAGACTGACGGGCGCACCCCCCAATAAGACGCCGCCCGGGGGTATCGCCAGCGACGGCGTCCCCGGCTGGCTCTTCGAAGCCATTCAGGGCCCGGACCAGGCCAGCGCCTGGCGGGTCTTCACGACGCCGTCTCTCGTCGAAAGGCTCTGCGACTACTGCCTTCGAGGGGAGAACTGTCGTTGGGACCGCCCCGCCAACAAAAACGCGAAACTGACTAACATCTTCTGCGCGAGCTGCCTAGGACGCCTGTCCCGCGACGACGGGCTCTCGTGCCCAGACTGCGAAGGGAGTCGCTTCCTCGACGCCTGCGGCCGCCCCTCGGAGACCTGTCGCGACTGTCACCGCGCGCACTTCTACTAGCAGCCAGGCGCAAAAAGAAGAATAAAGGCCCCTTTTTTATTCCGAGGCAGGCTCCGGATGCGTCCTGGGTAAGAAACGCTTGACGCGCATGGGGGTCCAGCGCTCCTCTGGGAGGCGCCCGCCGGTCCCGGCCGTCGCTCTCGGATCCTTCGTATTTGCGCGGCGCAGAGCGAACAGCTGCTTTCGCGCAACGGACTCGTTATGGGCGCCCGCGAGACCTACTTTCTTCTTCAGGGCCCGCCGTTTCTGCAGAGGGGCCCGGAGCGCTCCGGGTGTAGCTCCGCCGCAGGTGGCACTTCTAGGAGGTCTTTGGTTGGAAATTGGGGATTTCATCGCAGGTTTTGTTTCTTCGGAACGCGCTACGTCTCGAACGGATATACTTTTGACCTTAGTCTTCTCACGCTTCAATTTTGACCATAACGGGCATTTAGAGACTGACCTGAGCGGATCACTCGTGCAGTATGTCTGCGGACGGATCGAGAAGTAAAAAGCCCCGCGCCGGCCGGCCAGGCCCAGAAGTGCCCGCGGGGGGCTCTACTGCTGCTCCACTAGCCCCGCCCCCACCCGCCGGGCCGGTGCTATTTCTAGACGCGATGCAGTCGTTCCTGCAGGAAAACTCTGGATTCGAGTCGAGCGTCGCTATCGAGGCAATGATCAATGAAATCAGGGGAGCTCAGAGCTTGGACCAAGCCTTCCTGACCCCCCTTCGCCATAAAATGCTGAACTTCGAGGGCGCCCTCAAATGGGCATTCTTTCTTCATCACGGTCAGAAACGGGCCGTCGAAGATGATATCCCCTTCCCGGGCGGCCCCCTTGACCTAAGTAAAGCTTACGAAGGAATCTCCCAAGTCTACGACATTGCGCTCCTAGGGGCTCTCTGGGACCATTTCGAGGGCGAGTCGAGCGACGACGAAGAGGATGAGAGCAGCGGGGAAGAGGAATAAGCGCCCCACGCGAAAAACGAGGGTTTTTTGCGCATTTTCGTTATGGCCAAATTTTAATGGCGCAGAAGTTGTGTATACAACACAACCTTAATAAGCCGGTAAAGCGTTAGATTACACCCCAAGCAGGTAATACACAATAAATGGCTTCTGTAGATAAACACCGAGGGTTTTACACCAAAGTGAAGTACGACTGGGCGACAGCCACTTTGCCCAAAGAAACCTTTCGCAGCCTAATGGTGGCCCTCAAAGGGGACCTGAAGCTTCAAGTCGAACTGGAAGCGATTGAGAAGCTCTCGGGCTCCCTGCAGGAATGCATGAACCAAAAGGGCTACCGGCGGGATCTAACTAAAGCCGAAAGGGACCATCGAACATACATCAAGGGTACCAAGGAAAACGAAATTTACATGAATTCGTCGCTGAACCCAGGCGAAGGTCGCGGCAGTGGAATTAGTACTGGAGACATCATTTGCAAAGAAAACGGGGGGCCTAACTGTGCCACAGAAAAAGAACCCCCCAGCCACAAAAAGGAATGCAGCCAAGCCGCCCACAACGGGGCTGAGCACAAATTCTCTGGATCTATCTCCATCCCCAGCGGGTCGGACCATGGACGCCTTACTTTCAACCTACCCCCCAACAGTCATAATAACAACAGCGTGCCTAGCGACACGCCCTACGGACTCTATAAAACTTCCAGCTTTGGGGGCCCCGAGTATACTAATACTGTCAGCGCTCCCGAGGAATCGTTGTCCCGCCTCTTTGGCGGCGCCAGCGACCGCACGCCTAGCTACTCAGTTAATGACCACCTCAACTCTTTCGACTTTGGGGGGCCCAAGTATACTAATACTGTCAGCGCCCCCGAGGAATCGTTGTCCCGCCTCTTTGGCGGCGCCAGCGACCGCACGCCTAGCTACTCAGTTAATGACCACCTCAACTCTTTCGACTTTGGGGGGCCCAAGTATACTAATACTGCCAGCGCTCCCGAGGATCCGTTGC
>Ga0180432_10000654_pt1 | contig 57233 bp, 52 predicted proteins | sample SS_ome_10_FD_132414 | JGI IMG/M metagenome (GOLD analysis project Ga0180432, IMG submission 132414) | Hypersaline lake sediment archaeal communities from the Salton Sea, California, USA - SS_1_MS_2 metaG | ecosystem: Environmental > Aquatic > Non-marine Saline and Alkaline > Hypersaline >... | reverse complement strand
CTCCACCCCAAATAGGTAAGAGAAAGAGTATTTCACGTCACCAATCAGCACCTTCCCGGCCCGAAATCACCGTAAATACGTTGACCCGCCAAACCACCCCCTCTTTGACCGGAAGCGGGTGAAATGTTAGAATTAAGCAAGCAATGGTTGAGGCCAGCGGCTAAGGAGGACAGGGCTATGTCAGGACATTCAAAATGGTCGTCAATCAAGCATCAAAAGGGAGTGGCTGATGCCAGGAGGGGGCAACTTTTCACCAAATTGACCCGCGAGCTCATTATCGCCGCGCGTGAAGGCGGCGGTAACCCCGATACCAATTTCCGGCTGCGCCTTGCCGTGCAGAAGGCACGTGATAATAACATGCCGCAAGATAATATCGAAAGGGCGATCAAGCGCGGCACCGGTGAACTGGAGGGCGCCAGCCTGACTGAGATGATCCTTGAAGGCTACGGGCCCGGCGGCACGGCGATTCTGGTCAACGCCCTGACGGATAACCGCAACCGCACCATTCAGGACGTAAGAAATATCTTCACACGGAACAACGGTAGTCTGGGAGAAAATGGCTGTGTTGCCTGGCTTTTTGACTCGAGGGGTTTGGTCACGGTGAGGACAGGAAACCTCGATACTGATGAACTGGAACTTGCCGCTATTGACGCCGGTGCTGAAGATGTCAAGGTAGAGGGTGATCTTGTGGAGGTGTACACCACACCGGAAGACCTGGAATCAGTCAGAGCAAAACTGGAGGAGAATAACCTGGATATAGCCTCCGCCGAGTTATCCATGGTGCCCAAAACACTGGTCCCGCTTGAAGATAAGACCGCAATGCAGGCATTGAAGCTTATGGACAAACTGGAAGATATTGATGAAGTACAGAACGTATTCAGTAACGCTGACTTCCCCGATTCTGTCCTGCAGGAGTATCAGGCACAGCAGGCCTGAGACTGTTTTTTGACCGGCACCACCCTTACCACCCCCGGCGCGGAGGAGATGCAGGTTTGAGAGTTTTCAAATCTTCCCCGGCAGCGCAAGCTGGTGATACTAACCCCACCCGAATAAGAATCCTGGGGCTTGACCCGGGGACAGTGGTCATGGGCTTTGGAGTCATTGACGGGGAAGGTGACCATATTGAACTGGTCAAATACGGCGCCCTGGTCAGCCCGCAACGCTCTTCAATAGCCGAGCGTCTTAGCTATCTTTACTCCGGCCTTCTGGAGATTATACACCGCCACCACCCCCAGGTTATCGCCGTTGAGCAGCCCTTCGTCTCCAAGAACGTGCAGTCGGCAATGGCCATCGGCCGCGCTGAGGCTGTAGCTATCCTGGCTGCTGCCGGCAATGGCCTCCCCACCCATGAATATACCCCCACCCAGATAAAGCAGCGTGTCGCCAGTTACGGAGCCAGCAGCAAGGAGCAGATGCAGGAGATGGTCAAATTACAACTGGGGCTGGATGAAGTACCCGAGCCCAATGATGCCGCTGACGCCCTCGCCGTGGCTATCTGCCACCTCCGCGAGATGCACCTGAACCGGCTACTCGCCAGCCAGGAGACGAAATGATTGCCAGCCTTCAGGGTAAATTAGATTCCTTGGGCAGTGACTGGTCTATTATTAACGTCAACGGCATTGGCTTCCAGGTATATATGCCCACCTCCACCCTGAGCTCGCTGGGAACCATCGGCGAGGAAGTCAAGGTCTATACCCACCTCCACCCCCGCGAGGATAGCATTACCCTTTATGGCTTCAGCTCCGCGGAGGAACTGTGGCTCTTTGAGACGCTTATCGGCGTCTCCGGGTTAGGCCCCCGCCTGGCACTGGCCATGCTTTCCGCAATGAGCACAGAGCAACTCACTATGGCTATCGCCACCGGCAATGCCGATTTGCTGACAGTGGTTCCCGGCATCGGCAAAAAGGTAGCCAGCCGGATTGTCCTGGAGCTTAAAGAGAAAATAGGCGCCGGCTGGGTCGTTACCCCCACCACCCAGTTCGCCCAGGAGAACACTGATGTTTTGGCCGCCCTCACCTCTTTGGGCTACTCCGCCACCGAAGCCACCAAAGCTATCGCCACCCTGCCCCCGGACCAGAATTTATCACTTGAGGATAAAATCAAGCTGGCACTGCAATATTTTGGGGGGACGTAAAGAGAGCTAATTATGCCATCGGTAAAATATAAATCATACCGGCAGCGGGCTATATGGTGTCTTGTTTTTGCCATAGCTTTGGCGGTAGCCTCTTGCCTTACGGGCACATCTACCGCTTCAGCCCAGAACCTGGAGGAATACTTTCAGCTCAACTATGACCCGGTGACCTTTGACAAGCAGGAAATCAACGGAGGTGAGGATTTTTACGCCACCATCACCGGACGCGCCACCTGTACTCAAGATTTGCCGGTATCGGTAAGTGAGGCTACCATCAATTCACTGGTTATAGCCGAACATACCGCCAGCGGTACCACAGTTACCCTAAATTCAAGCTATACCATAACCATAAAGCCCTTTCCCTCCAAGAAAGACATAACTGCTGAAATCAACCAGAATATACCCCTTAAATTCCCGGCACAAGCCGAATCCGGCGAATACAACGTCATCGGCAGGATCATTGAAGCCAAGGTCAAGGTCGGCTTTGCCTCGATGGATGTCACCAGCTTCCTCCCTCAGGACCAGCCCATGGGCACAGTAACCTATAACGCCTCCGGGGCACCGGCACTACCGGAAAGTCCACCGCCAGCCCAGCCGGAACCAGCGCCCGAAGCGCCACTAAAATCAGTTCCATCCGGAGATAACATGCCCGCGCCATATGAGCCGGAGCAAATCATTCCCTGGTGGGTATGGCTTGTTGTAGTGGTGGCGGTTGCCTCCATAATTATGAATATTGTTCTGCTGGCGAGAGGGAGGGCAGGATAAATTCACTGGTTTCTTCTATTCCCACCCCACACCCCCAGGGTATATACTGTCTTTAGAAAAACTGTTAAGAGTTAACCATGCCCGATTTTGAAATCGTCGCTGATTTTAAGATGACCGGTGACCAGCCCCAGGCGGTGGAAGGGCTGGTGGCAGGCTTAACCAGCAACCACAAGCACCAGACACTGCTGGGGGTTACCGGCAGCGGCAAAACCTTCACCATAGCCAACGTAGTGGCGCAGGTAAAACGCCCTACCCTGGTCATCTGCCACAACAAGACTCTGGCGGCACAGCTGTGCTCTGAGTTCAAGGAATTCTTCCCCAACAATGCCGTGGAGTACTTCGTCAGCTATTACGATTATTACCAGCCGGAAGCCTATGTCCCCCGCACCGACACCTACATTGAGAAAGAGGTGGACATCAATGATGAGATTGACAAGCTACGTCACTCAGCCACCCGTTCCCTCTTTGAGCGCCGCGATGTGCTCATCGTCGCCTCGGTGTCCTGTATCTACGGACTTGGTGAGCCTGAGGAATACCGTAGCTTTGTCGCCAGTCTGAAACGAGGTGAAACCTACCAGCGCCGCCAGCTTCTCCGCCAGCTGGTGGATATGCAGTACGAGCGCAATGATATTGACTTTACCCGGGGCAAGTTCCGCGTACGCGGCGATACCCTGGAGATACAGCCGTCTTATGAAGAGATGGCGCTGCGCGTGGAGTTCTTCGGCGATGAAATTGACCGCATTATCCGGATTGACCCGCTCACCGGTGAGCTGCTCGCCGAGATGGACTCGGTGGACATTTACCCCGCCAAGCACTTCGTCACCTCCTATGACAAACTGGTGCGGGCCATTGACAGCATCAAGCAGGAACTGGAGGAGAGGCTCGCCGAGCTAAAGCAGCAGGGAAAGATACTGGAAGCCTCCCGCCTGGAGGCACGCACCAACTATGACCTGGAAATGCTGCGCGAGGCCGGCTACTGCTCGGCAGTGGAGAACTACTCCCGCCACCTTGCCGGGCGGGCACCGGGGAGCGCTCCCTGGACACTGCTCGACTACTTCCCCAAAGACTTTCTGCTGATTATTGACGAATCGCATATGACCCTGCCCCAGATTCGCGGTATGTACCACGGCGACCGTTCCCGCAAGCAAACACTGATCGAGTACGGCTTTCGCCTCCCCTCCGCCCTGGACAACCGCCCGTTGAACTTCACCGAGTTTCAGGAGCGCATTAATCAGGTGATTTACACCTCGGCCACCCCCGCCGATTACGAACATGAGCACAGCCAGCAGGTGGTAGAGCAACTGGTCAGGCCTACCGGGCTTCTGGAACCCACCATCGAGGTCAAGCCCACCCGGGGGCAAATCGATGACCTACTTGAGCAAATCAAGCAACGGGTCGATAGCGGCACCCGCTGTCTGGTGACTACCCTGACCAAGCGCATGGCGGAGGAACTCTCGGACTATTTAATCGAGATGGGCATCAAGACCCACTACCTCCACTCTGAGATTGACACGCTGGAGCGGGTAGAGATTCTGCGCGACTTAAGGCTGGGCGTCTATGATGTCGTCGTCGGCATTAACCTGCTTCGGGAAGGGCTTGACCTGCCCGAGGTCAGCCTGGTGGCTATCCTGGACGCCGACAAAGAGGGCTACCTGCGCTCCAGGGAAGCCCTGATTCAAACCATGGGACGCGCCGCCCGCCACATTGACGGGCACGTCATCATGTACGCTGATACCGTCACCAGGTCAATGCAGGCCGCCATTGACGAAACGGTACGCCGCCGCCGCATTCAGGAAGATTATAATCTAGCGCATGACATCACCCCGCAGGGCATAAAAAAAGCCATTAGAGACATCACCGAGCGTGTGAAGGCGGTAGCGGAAACCCGCGTCCCTTACACCTTTGCCACCCCACACACCCGCGATGATGTCACGCGACTGATTAAAGAACTGGAGGGGCAGATGAAGACCTCCGCCCGCGCCCTTGATTTCGAAAAGGCGGCATTAATACGCGACCGCATCATCGAGCTGCGGAAGGAGCTTGTGATTGAAGATGAGCGCGAACGAACGAGAAAATAGCGCAATAACCCGCCAGGAACGGCGGCAAAAAAAACTCAGGAAGAAACGGGAGCAGATGAAAAAGCACGGGAAAACGCTGGCGCAGTGGTATAAAGAGGTGATTTTAAAGAGGGTGAGGGGTGGTGAGTGAATACTAGTTGGTATTACCTAACCTTTGTCAGCAGCCCCGCCTTCCCCCCCGTTATGTAATTCCCCTAACTCATCCTCCACCTGTTCCTTGCGGCGCTCCTTATACCTCCGCCCAATAAAACCCCAGGACCACATATAGTTACGCGTATGGTCTATTTCATCCCACACGTCTATCTGCTCAGCTTTCGGTGGCCTGACAACATCATCAGCTTCCGACTTTATTGCCCTCAAAATTCCCCGTAACATCTTTTTCATTATATGAATAATAGCCCCCCAAACACTCGCTTTGCTAACCGGACTGACCCCGGTCTTACCTGGGCCGCTCCCCATCCCCCCCACCGCTTATCTTTCCCTATCCTGCCACCCCCGCGGCATCAGCAGCTTATCCTGCGAGTTTATACCCTGCCACCCCCTCTAACCTTCATCACCGGCTTCACCTTCCTCCTCACTCTTACCCGCCAGTTCCTCCTCCACCTGCTCCATGAGGCGGGCGGCGCGTGGATAGCCGATGTGCAAACGTCTTTGCAGGAAAGAAGTGGAGATATGCTCATGATCCCGCGCCAGCTCCAAAGCCGCCTCCAGCAGCGGGTCACTGGGATGACCGGCATGGGCGGCCACCGCCGCTTCCGTGATAGTCTCCATCTTGATACGGTCCGGCTCCTCCGCCTGCTGTCCACCCCAGAAATAGACAAGCCTCTCCATCTCAGCGTCGGAAAGAAAGCAACCCTGCAACCGCTTGGGCTTGGCGGCCTCGGTGGGCATAAACAGCATGTCACCCCGCCCCAGCAGTTTCTCGGCACCGGCCCCATCGAGGATGGTACGGGAATCTACCTGTGAAGTAACCGCAAAGCTAATGCGGGTGGGAAAGTTAGCCTTAATCAGACCGGTAACCACGTCCACCGAGGGGCGTTGGGTGGCCACAATCAGGTGAATGCCGGTTGCACGCGCCAGCTGCGCCAACCGGCAAAGAATATTCTCCACCTCGTCAAAGCCAGCCATCATCAGGTCAGCCAGCTCGTCGATAATAAGTACCAGGTAGGGAAGCTTCTCATCCCCCTGACGGCCCTTATTATAGCCTTCAATGTGCCGGGCGCCGGCAGCCGCCAGCTTCTGGTACCGCTCATCCATCTCCTTGCTCAGCCAGCGCAGCGCCACCAGGGCTTTATTGGCATCAACGATAACCGGAGCCGCCAGGTGGGGGATACTGTTATAGGGAGTCAACTCCACCCGCTTGGGGTCAACCAGAATAAAACGAACGTCATTAGGCGTATTGTGCATCAACAAACAGCAAACAATGGCATTCAAACAGACCGTCTTGCCACTGCCGGTAGCCCCGGCAACAAGCAAATGGGGCATCTTGGTCAGGTCAGCAGCAACCGCCTCCCCTCCAGCCCCCTTACCCAGGGCCAGAGCCATTTTGGACTTGGTCAGCAGTTTCTGAAAAGCGCTGGTTTCAACCACCCCCCGCAGGCTGACCAAGTCGGAAATCGTATTCGGCACCTCGATGCCAACTATTGATTTGCCCGGAACCGGCGCTTCCATCCTGATACTGGGCGCCGCCAGGGCCAGTGCCATATCATTAGCCAAAGAGGTAATCCTGTCCACCTTAACCCTGGTCTTGGACACCTCCTGCAACCTCACCTCAACATTACCATCCCTGTCCCGTTCCTTGACTTCCTTGAACTTCCTGTCCCAGCCCGGTTCCACGCCAAACTGGGTAACTGTCGGGCCGGCGTTTATCTGCACCACCTTGGCTTCAACTCCGTAACTGACCAGGGCATCCTCTATGAGCTTGGCGCGCTGCATATTGTCCGCTTCACTGAACTCAACGTCGGGCGACATGTCCAGAATATCAACCGGCGGCAGCCGCCAGCCGTCCACAGTCACCAGCTCCGGTGATTGCCCGTATTTCTTCCACACCTCCTGCGCTACCTGCCGCAGGTCCTTCTGGGGTGGTGTCACCACAGGTGCCGGTATAGCCCTCTCCCTTTCCGGGGCTATCACAGGTGGCCGGGTAGTTGCCGTTTCCGGCGGCACCACCGGCTCCTCCATCTCCCTCGGCAGTGACGGCTTCGTTATCATGACAGGCCTGTCTTGGGCCACTTTGCGTATGGGGGGCTGAAACTCTCTCCTCGCAGGAGCCGGACGCCGCTCTAATTGCCGGCTTATCCACGAGAAGAGGTTACGGAAAGCACGGAAACTGGTGCGCGGAAACATCAGTAAGATACCGACGATAACCAGACCCAGCACACGGAGAGCACTGATGATCTCGGGAGCCGGCATATCCAGTATACGCCGCCCAAACACCCCCCCCAGATTAAAGAAAGCAATCACCCCCCAGAAAGCCAGAACCAGGGCAACACCACCCAGCCAGCGGTGCCAGTGATAGACAAACGTGCCCAGTTTACGCCGCCATATCCGCACTATCAGGAAAATAACCGCCGCGATAATAAAGAGCAGTCCCCAGCCAAACTGATTAACCAGACTGCCGGCACCAGCCTCGATATTGGCCCACTGCCATGATAGAATAACTATGATGATGAATACCAGCAGCATCTGCCGCACCGGCGTTGATATCACGATGCGGCCCAACTGCCCCCACCATGACCTCCGCTGAAGGTTCCCCTTAGGTCTGGGCTTATTGTTTAAGGTAGCTTTTTTTCTCGCCATACAAAACCCATCAAGCCTGATCCCCGCAGTTACACCTTCACCATAAAAGGCAGAATCATCGGGCGGCGTTTTGTCTGTTCATAGTAATATCTGTCCAGCGTATCCCTGACCTTGGTATTGATAAAGCTCCATTCGGCAGTCCGGCTGCCACCATGGTCAAGGGCTTGCGCGATAAGATCACGGCTCTTTTCAATCATTTCTCTAAACTCTCTGGTGTCAACAAAACCACGGGTAACAATGTCAGGACGCCCCACCAGCTTGCCTGTCTGCCGGTTTACCGCAATAACCACCACCACAATACCATCCTTGGACAGCATCCTCCGGTTACGCAGTACCACGCCACCGACATCTCCCACACTCAAGCCGTCTACATAGACATGCCCGGAAGTAACCTTATCAGTCACTTTAGCTGTTTGCGAATCGAGCTCGAGGACATTGCCATCCTCCAGCACAAATATATCTGCCGGGGGTATGCCCACCGATTCCGCTAGCCTTGCGTGAAGACTAAGGTGCCGATACTCACCATGAACGGGCACAAAGAACTTCGGCTTGACCAGATTTAACAGCAGCTTGAGCTCCTCCTGACTGCCATGCCCGTGGACATGGACCTGCAGTTCCTTACCATATAATACCTGAGCCCCCTGCTTGAAAAGACTGTCCACAGTTCTATTAACCAGCGCTTCATTACCCGGAATAGGGGTTGCCGAAAGAACTATGGTATCACCATGCTGAATATTAACATGGCGGTGGTCACGGTTTGCCATACGCACCAGAGCTGAAGTCGGCTCTCCCTGACTACCCGTAGTAACCAGTACCGTTTTATTGTGTGGCAAACCACGAAGCTCATCGATGCGTCCCAGGACACCATCCGGTGCCTCGAGATAGCCCATCGTCAGTGCCATACGCACGGCATCACCCATACTGCGCCCGATGATGAAGACACGCCTCTCATGCTTTACGGCAGCATCGATAACCTGCTGAATACGGGAAACCAGCGAAGAAAAGGTAGTGACAATCACCCTCCCCGAGGCATTAGCCATAATGTTATCCAGAGATTCGCCAACCACCCTCTCGGACGGAGTGTAACCAGGCAGCTCGGCATACGTGGAATCAGAAAGGAGAAGTAATACCCCTCGCGCTCCTAACTGAGCCAGCCGGGACAGGTCAGTTGCCTTGCCGCTTACCGGAGTATAATCAATCTTAAAATCACCACTGTGAACGACAGTACCTACCGGGGTATGAATGATTAAACCCGCAGCGTCAGGAATGCTATGGCAAACCGGAAAAAACTCAATCTTAAACTTGCCCAGAGTGAATTCATCGCCAGTTTTAACTACCTTGAGCTTTACCCCTTCCAGGGCCTTCCTTTCCTTGAGCTTAACCCGAATAAGCCCCTGGGTGAGCTTGGTGGAATAAACCGGCGGTGTATTAATCTGGGGCAACAGGTAAGGCAGCGCCCCGATGTGGTCCTCATGGCCATGTGTAATGACAATTCCCCTTACTTTATCGCTCCTATCATGCAGGTAGCTGATGTCAGGTAGTACCAGGTCAATGCCCAGCATTTCTTCTTCAGGGAACATGAGCCCGGCATCAATGAGGATGATGTCATCCTCATACTCCATAACCATCAGATTCTTGCCGATCTCACCCAGACCGCCCAGGGGGATAATTTTCAATTTTGGCTTAGCCATAAATTTAAACCTCAAACAAGTTTAACTGCTGTGGCTCTGGTTCCGCATCCGGAATATTTCTAGCTTCAGTTAGCAGTGACGGAATCTTAAGCATATCGGCTTCTATCGCCTGGCGGAGACTCTGCTGGTGGAGAGCTGCCGCCGGGTGGTACATGGCATAATAAATGATGTCATCATGCTTCTGGGCGGTACCATGAACCCGACTGATGCTTTTACCCGGGAAAAATTTAGCCATTGAATAGCGCCCCAGGGTTACAATCATCCTGGGGCGGATTACCTCAATCTGACTATCCAGCCAGGGACGGCAGTTCTCAATCTCAGTGGGCAGAGGATCCCGGTTTGACGGCGGGCGGCATTTAATCACATTGGCGATATAAACCTGTCCCCGGCTCAACCCGATTGAAGCCAGCAGCTGATCCAGGAATTTCCCTGCTGGTCCCACAAATGGCCGCCCTTGCTGGTCTTCATGCCAGCCCGGGGCTTCACCAATAAACATGACCTCCGCATCTTCCGCCCCTTCACCAGGCACCACCTTGTTCCGGTATTTGGCTATCTCACAACGCTGGCAGCCTGCCATCTGCTCACATAATTCACCCAATGCTGACATCTCATTCTTCACCTGTTTTATTATATTACTTTTTCTCTGGTTATGATAACACCGCCAATATGTACAGTCAATTTGACGCCAAAAAGCGAAAGGAGTAAATTTGCCCGCAGAAAACCATTCTGGCGCTGGAGGAGTATGGAACCTCCCTCGTCCCACCAGGTGACAGGATATGATGAAATGTGAACACGTTTTAAGAGATGCTTAGAGCTTGACCAACTTGCAGGTTTGCACGTCAGGAATGGCAAGCATCTGCCGCTGCTGCTCCTCCAGCATGGGCTCATCCAGAGCCAGAACCATCAGGGCCTGTCCTCTGGGCTTAAGGCGCCCGACATGCATAAAGCTGATATCGATATCTGCGTCACCGGTTATTTTTCCCACAGCACCAATCAGTCCGGGACGGTCAATATGTTCACAGAACAGGAAATAACCCCCGGTAGGCACGATATCCAGCCAGTAGTCATTAATCCGCACCAGGTGTACCTCACCATTGATTACCGTGCCGGCAACGGTCAATTCGCCAGCGCTGGTAGTCACTCCCAGAGTGATAAGGCTGGCATAGTTCTCACAGGTAACCTCTTTCTGTTCCATTATGCTCAGTCCCCTACGCGCCGCTACCAGGTCAGCGTTGACCAGATTAATCCTGTCTTCAGATATCGCCTCCAGCAGTCCGCCCAGTACCGCTGCCTTGAGAGCACCGGTATCGTAACTGGTAATATCTCCCTGGTATTTAACCTGAATATCCCTCGTCTGTCCTTCGGCCAACTGGCTAACCAGCTTGCCCAGTATTGACGCCGCCTTAATAAAAGGCGACAGAACGGACAATGTTTCCGCCGAAACAAAGGGGGCATTAACCGCATACCGGGCAGGCTGCCCCTGCAAGATGTCCGTAATCTGGTCTGCCACGTCCCTGGCTGCCGTCAACTGAGCCTCGGTAGTGGAGGCACCCAGGTGAGGAGTAACAATAATATTATCATGCTCAAAAAGAATGCTCTCCGTGGTCGGTTCCGTGACAAAGACATCTACCGCCGCTCCGGCAACTCTCTTCTCCTTGATTGCCGCCACCAGTGCCTCCTCATCAATCAGCCCGCCACGGGCACAATTAATGATACGAACTGACGGCTTGACCATAGCCAGCTCTTTTGCCCCGATAAGCCCCCTGGTTTGAGCGGTCGCCGGTATATGCAAGGTGATAAAATCTGATTCCTTGAGCAGTTGTGGCAGAGTAACCAGCGCCACCTGAAACTTGCTAGCGTAATCTGCGGACACGAAGGGATCATGAGCAATGATTTTCATTTCCAAGCCCTGGGCACGCCTGGCAACTTCGGAACCAACGTTGCCCAAACCAACGATACCCAGCGTCTTACCCCTGAGCTCAACACCCATAAAATCACTCCGCCGCCACTGACCGCCTTTAAGGACAACGTTAGCCTGCGGAACGTTACGCGCCAGAGCCATCATCAAAGCCACAGCATGCTCGGCAGCGGAGACGGTATTACCGGTAGGCGCATTAACTACCACTATACCGCGCTGGGTTGCTGCCTCGACATCGATATTGTCAATGCCGACACCAGCCCGCCCGATAACCTGCAGCTTTTTGCCAGCCTGAATAACCTCAGCGGTAACCTGGGTTTGACTCCGCACCAGCAATGCCTCGTAGTCGCCAATGATGCCAATAATCTCCTCCGGTTTAAGCCCTGTCTTGACATCAACCTGAGCCACATTGCACAGCCCGGCAATACCCTCTTCTGAAACCGGGTCAGTAACTAATACCTTCATTGCTCCACCCTCAAATATATTAATGATTAACCGGCAGTCTCCACACAGATTACCCTGTAAAACCTGCCTTGGGCAGCGCTACCTTAAGGGCTGAGAGCACGTTTTCAATATCCGCCTCGTTAACCCAGCCCAGGTGGCCGATGCGAAATATCTTACCACTTAAGGTTTGCTGTCCGCCACCAAGCACTATCTGATGCTCTTCCCGCATGATGGTAACCAGTTTTTTGGCATCAAGGCCACCGGCAGCGGCCACGGCGGTGACCGTATTGGAAGCACGCGCTTCATCAGCAAACAGGGGCAACCCCAGCGCCTTAACCCCATCCCGGGCAACCCGGGCAATACGGGCATGCCGCGCGAGAATATTGGGCAGGCCTTCATCCAGCATCATCCTCAGCGCTACCGAAAGCCCGAACATTACTGACATCCCCGGTGTCCACGGCGTCTGCTTGAGTTCAGCATACTTCCTGGCACTGGAGAAATCCCAGTAAAAGCGGGGCATCTTCGCCTGCTCATGGGCCTGCCACCCTTCCGGGCTGACGCTGACAAAAGACATGCCCGGCGGTACCATCCACCCCTTTTGCGAGCCGGTTACGGTAACATCACAATGCCAGTCGTCCACCGGCAGGTTAATCGAACCCAGGCTACTGACGGCATCCACCAGCAGTAGTTTATCAAACTCCTTGACTACCGAGCTGATTGCTTCCAGGTCATTGGTGACGCCGGTGGAGGTCTCATTGTGAGTAACCAGAACTGCTTTGACTTCAGGGTTATCCTGGAGAGCCTTCCGCACCGCATCCGCATCAGCCGCCTTACCCCACTCGAACTGGAGGGGTATTACCTCAGCCCCGAATTTGCGGGCGATACTGGCAAAGCGCTCTCCGAAGACACCGATAGACACCGATAGCACGATATCTCCCGGAGATAGCATATTAACAATGGCTGCTTCCAGGCCACCGGTACCGGCGCCGGTAAGCAATAAAACATCGTTCTCGGTCTGGAAAAGTTGCTTGAGGTTGGCGATTACCTGTTCCTGTATCTGCCCGTATTCTTCACCACGATGATTTATCATCTGCTTGGTCATCGCCTGGAGAACCTCATCCGGGCACGGGGTAGGTCCTGGAATACGTAACTGTTCCATTTTGTCTCCCTCGCTATGTTATTTTATCAGTATTTATTACCCTTAAATAGCGGCGCTTGCCGACCTTGATAATGCTGCCATCTTCGTAAGGTGCGCCTTTGCTATTGATTTTCTCTCCATCAATGCTTACTGCCCCCTGGACAATCAGCCGACTTGCTTCACCAGTACTACTGGTAACTTCATGCATGGCGAGCAATTTATTAATAGGCGGACACCCTTCTTTAAAGGAAAGGGGCAACTCCTCTATTTCCTCCGGCATTTCTTTTTTCTGCACCACTCTTTCAAAGTGCTGCTCAGCATCTTCAGTCTCCTGCTGGCCGTAAAGCTGGGTAACCAGCTCCCGCGCCAGCCGCTTCTTCAGCGGCATCGGGTTGAAGCTTTTGTCCGCCATTTTCTGCCGGAATTCCTCAAGCTCTTCATCGGCAACGTCAGTCACCAAATCAAAATAGTCAAGTATCAACTCATCCGGGATGGACATTGTCTTGCCGTAAATATCTTCCGGCGGTTCGTCAACGCCAATGTAGTTTCCCAGGCTCTTGCTCATTTTCTGGCTGCCGTCAGTACCCACCAGCAACGGTGTCATGAAGCATTGCTGAGGGCTCTGCCCCATCATTGCTTGCAGCTCCCTGCCCACCAGGAAATTAAACTTCTGGTCAGTGCCGCCGAATTCAACGTCAGCCTGAATAGCCACCGAGTCATAGGCCTGAAGCAGAGGGTAAAGCAGTTCGGTGATGGCGATGGGGCGTCCTTCGTTATACCGCTTGTTGAAATCATCACGAGCCAGGAACTGGGCAACGGTGAACCTGCTGCTAAGCCGGATAACATCGGCCAGGCTAAACCCGCCGAACCACTCGCTCTGCCACCGCACTTCGGTCTTTTCCCGGTCAACTATCTTGAAGAACTGCTTCATGTAGGTCTCAGCATTAGCCTTAACCTGTTCAGCAGTTAACATTGGCCGGGTGACCGATACCCCGCTGGGGTCACCAATCTGAGCTGTCCAGTCGCCCACGATGAGGATAACCTGATGGCCCAGCTCCTGAAACTGGCGCAGCTTGCGCAGCGCCACCATATGACCCAGGTGAATATCAGGAAAGCTGGGGTCAAAACCCTCCTTTAAGCGCAGCTTCTTACCGGAACGGAGCAATTCAATCATCTCATCTTCAACGATGATTTCAGCTACTCCGCGCCTGAGCAAGCGCCTTGTTCCCTGGGGGCTTATCGGTTCCGCTCTATCTACCACGACTAGTTTTGACTCCTTGCCGCTAATATCGCTTTCCCGCGCTTCACATCCTCCGCCACCTGCTTCTGTAGCTCGGCTACACTATCAAATTTCACTTCGTCGCGAAGCCGCTCAATAATCTCAACCTTCAGTTCATGACCATAGAGATCACCCTGGTAATCAAGGAGAAAAATCTCAGCAGTACGCTCACAGCCACCGAAGGTAGGGCAGATACCAATGTTGGTCATCGACTGATAGGCATTACCATCAACATAGGCCCAGCTCGCGTAAACACCATCGGCCGGTATTGCCTGATTCTGGTCTATATCCAGATTGGCGGTAGGAAAACCCAGGCCAGCACCCCGCCCCGTCCCGCTAACCACCTGCCCGTGAAGACTATAGGGATGACCGGCCAGTCTGGCTACTTTGCCCATATCTCCCTCGGCTACCGCCTTCCGGATAAGCGTGCTGCTGACTACCTCACCGTTAATTACCAATGGAGAAACAGTGGTTACACTGAAGCCCATCTCCTCACCCACTTTGCGGAGGGTATCAATATCCCCCTCCCGCCCCCTGCCCGCAGCAAAGTCAGGCCCGATTACCAGCCCGCGCATTCTGAGGTGTTTCTGTAACAGATCAGCAAACTGACGGATGCTGAGTTCAGCCAGTTGGACGGTAAAGGAGAGAAGAATAACCGCATCAACGCCCTCTCCCTTGAGAAATTGGCTTCTCTCCTCGGGATCAGCCAGGAATGGCAAGCTGGCACCGGCGACGATAGCCCTGGGGTGTTGATAAAAGGTCACCACACCGGACAGTAGATTCTGCTGTCTCGCCTGGGATACTAGCCGGGAAATCAGATGTCTATGGCCGAGATGAACCCCGTCAAAAACACCGATAGTGAGCAGCATGTCTCTCTGTGGTGAAAATCCGGCTAACTCTTCCTCAACCTGCATGTCCCTTACCCCAAGGTAGCGGTACTGACTTTCTGAGTAGTTTAAGAATTAAAGAAAAACGGGAATTTTTCCACAAAATCCCCGGCAAACCGTCTTAAAATCAATTTAATACTACCATAAATGCGTTAAAACCGTCAAACGTAACAGTTCCTGTACTGCCCGAAAAGCTAAAGGTGTTCACACCAGCCGGTGGCAAATCAATCCCGAGGGTAGCTTTGGATAGAAATAAGTCGACTTTCTGGGCATTCTGTCGCCGGCATCGGCAATGGCCTTGACCACCTCTGTCCTGACCGGACTTAGCAGAAAGGTCAGCTGATATTCCTGCTCCAGTATCTTGTTTACCGCGTCCAGACGGTCATAACTATAGCCGAGAGATGTCTCCTCCTTATCCCTCCGCAGCCCCAGTAAGTCCTCGAGTATAATATGGTCCAGGATGCTAACATCCATACGTTTATATACCTCGGAGTGGAAGTAAGGCATCATCTTACTGATTGCATCCAAATCATGCAGTTTGAGTAGAAAAAGTTGTTCCCGGTCCAACCCAAAAAGGACTAACTTGATGCTATCTGTATCTTCACTCAACCAGCGGTCAACCCTTGGCCAGACACCGGATATATTTAACGGCAATCCCTCAATGTTAAAGAATACCTCCAGTTTGTCCATCAGTTCGCCAAGTACCGGCCCTGATATCCCGCGAACCAGCCGGTGTGCCGGTAAGATAATGAGGCCGGGGTCATTAAGCTCCACTAATGTCATCATCACATAATTAACGGGTTCTTCCCCGGATACCCCTCCTGAACAGGCACGCCTTTCCTTTAAATAGTTAAGGGCACTCTCATAGCGGTGATGCCCGTCAGCAATATAAAGTGGCTTATCAGCGAGGTAAGCACATATTTGCTTGATAACCTCAGCCCCGGTTATAGCCCAGATACGATGACCCTCGCCCCCATCACCAACCAATAATTCGAGCAAGGGTTTTTCCTGATCCTGGGCCGCCAGCAGAGAAGAAACACTCTGCTGCTCCGTATCGGTAAACAGGGTAAATATCGAACTGGTATTGGCCTGGAGCGCCCACAGCAGATTTAGCCGGTCGCTTTTCGGCTCCTGCATCGTACCCTCATGAGGACGAACGGCTGCCTGACCGGACTCTTCCAGCCGCACCACCGCGGTGATGCCCCGACGCCGCTTTTCTTCCCCCTGGTAGAGAAAATGGTGGTCATGGAGATAAATAGCTGGTTTATCATCCTTAATCAGGATGCCCTGTTGCAGCCACTGCTCCAGGATAGCCAGTGAGCGGGTATATTTATTTTCAGCATCGTCGTCCTGTGGTAACTTGCGGCCATATTCAAGGCGGACAAAATTATATCCACTGCGCTGGTAGAGCTCCTGCTGCATTTGCGGGGTTATAATATCATACGGAGGACAGATTACTGCCCCCAGGTCATTAACCAGCGCCGGATTATAGTGGATGCCACAAAACGGTTGTATCTCAGCCAAGCTTTTTCCCTAATCTGATGAACTTCGGAGAGGTAGTACTTATTATTCTATCTTATTACCGGAACGGCACGCAAGCACGAATTCTTGAGGATGAGCCCGGTTAAATGGTAAAATTAATTATCCCCGAAATATCATATCTGCCGGAGGCTAGCATGATTTTACAGACGTTAGTAGTAGGCCCGCTGGAATCCAATTGTTACCTTATTGGCTCAGAATCAACCAGAGAGGGAATGATAGTTGACCCTGGTGATGAAGCCGACAAGATATTAGATAGCGCCAAGAACCTAGGGCTTGAGATAAAGAATATCGTGCTAACTCACGGGCATTTTGACCACATTGGCGCCTTAACCGCCGTCAAGGAAACAACCGGCGCCGAACTATCACTCCACTCCGGTGACCGCACGCTTTTAGAGAGGCAGCCTTATACCGGCTTTCCTGGCTTTAATTACCCCACCCCACCCCCTGTTGACCGATGGCTGAACGGCGATGATAGCATTGACATCGGCGACCTTCACTTCCTGGTCATTCACACGCCAGGTCATAGCGAGGGCAGTATCTGTCTGCTGGGGCACGGCATACTATTCAGCGGTGACACCCTCTTTAATCAAGGCGTCGGCAGATATGACCTGCCTGGAGGCAGCTACACCAAGCTAATGGACAGCCTCCATAGCAAGCTGATGGTCTTACCTGATAACACCATCGTCTATCCCGGCCATGGTCCAGATACCACTATCGGCGCAGAACGCAGGTCTAACCCGTTTCTGCACGGTTAGCCCCCTAAAACAAAAGAAGAAGCGGAAGCATAACCCCCGCTTCTTCTCTAAACTACCCGAAGCACCCGCTCTACAGCGTAAACAGCATGATAAAGACCGGGCCGAAAATTACGGCAACCTTGCCTACCAGCTTAATCAATATGTTCAGTGAGGGGCCTGCCGTATCCTTGAAGGGATCACCTACGGTGTCGCCGATAACCGCCGCCTTGTGAGCTTCACTGCCTTTACCACCGTGGGCTCCGGACTCAATGTATTTCTTGGCGTTGTCCCAGGCGCCGCCGGCATTAGCCATCATCACCGCCATGATGAAGCCCGTCAGCAACGCCCCCATCAGCAGACCAGCCACGGAGGCCGGCCCCAGGGTAAAGCCGAGGATAAGCGGCACTACTATCACCAACACCCCCGGCAGAATCATTGACTTTAGCGCCCGCTTGGTAGCGATATCAACACAGGCTACGTAGTCAGGCTTGGCCTGGCCCTCCATCAGCCCCTTGATTTCCCGGAACTGTCTCCTTACCTCACTGACGATGGCAAAACCGCCAGCACTCACCCCTCTCATTGCCAGGGCGCAGAAGACAAAGGTAAGCATGCCGCCAATCAGGACACCAGTAATCACGTCCACGTTGGTCAGGCTGGCGACATTAATATTGGCGACCTGAAAGTAGGTAGCCAGCCAGGCTAACGAGGCAAGAGCTGCAGAGGCGATGGCAAAACCCTTGCCCAGGGCTGCCGTGGTGTTGCCCACCGAATCCAGAGCTTCACAGCGCTCCCTGACCTCTTTACCCAGCCCCGCCATCTGGGCAATGCCCGCCGAGTTATCCGCTATCGGCCCGTAGCAGTCCATAGCCAGCAGCATGCCCAGGTTAATCAGCATACCCATGGCGGCAATGGCGATGCCCAGCAGCCCGCCGAAATAGTAGGCGAGCACGGTGGCAACCACCACCAGAATTACCGGGAGAACGGTGCTCATCATACCGGTAGCAATGCCCTCAATAATGGTCACCGCCGAGCCGCTCTCCGCCGACCGCGCAATATTCTTGGTCGGGCCGTGCTCCGCGGAGGTGAAGTATTCCGTGGCCTGCCCGATGAGGAAACCGGCAATCAGGCCGGAAATCAGCGCCCAGAAAAGTGCCAGTTCACCAACATAAAACCGGATGATGAAGAAGCTGGCGATTATCATCAGGATATTACTGACGTAGACGCCGACGTTCATGGTAGCGTGTGCCCTGGATACCTGCTTTTCAAAACTGGCGTCTTCCATCTCCTTCGGCCTGACGGAAAGGGCACCGATAATAGAAACCACGATGCCAACCGCGCTGAGCAACAGCGGTAAAAACATCCCCTTAACCGTGCCCAGGACAATGACCCCCAGCACCATTGAGGCGGCGATGGCGGAAACGTAGGACTCATACAGGTCAGAGCCCATACCGGCAACATCCCCGACATTATCCCCGACATTATCCGCAATGACCGCCGGATTACGAGGGTCATCTTCAGGAATGCCCTGTTCCACCTTGCCCACCAGGTCAGCGCCAACATCGGCGCTCTTGGTAAAGATGCCGCCGCCCGCCCTCAGGAAGAGGGCTACCGAGGAAGCGCCAAAGGCAAAGCCCAGCCAGACATGGCTGTCTTCCCAGATGAAAGCGATGATAGAAAGCCCCAGCAGACCCAGCCCCACCACACAAAAACCCATCACCGCACCGCTGGAGAAGGCTATTTTCAAACCCCGTGCCCAGCTATTAATGGCGGCATTAGCCGTCCTGGCATTGGCCTTGGTGGCGATGTTCATTCCCAGCCAGCCCGCCAAAGCCGAGGTTAAAGTGCCACATACATAGGCAATCCCCACCAGGGGTCTGGGCTCAATGAACACCGCCAGGACGATAAATACGACCACTGTGAAGACAGCCAGCGTGGTAAATTCACGGCGCAGAAACGCCATGGCCCCCTGCCGGATAGCCTGTGAAATCTCCTGCATCTTACTGCTGCCCTCACTCTCCCGCAGGACACTGGCTACCAGATAGCCCACAAAGCCCAAAGCCAGAGCCCCCGCCACCAGAACAATTACCTTCAGAATCAATGGCTCCATAAACTAACCTCCGTTGAATTTACATACAAAATTGGGCGGCTTGCCCAACCCACCTTTATCTTAAAATAATATTAAAAGTTAATCTACTCAAGATTACACCAGTTTAATGCATAAGGCCAGCTGAAATCAATCATGGTCTCTAGCTGATATTTTCCTCCAGCTTGTCCAGCCGGTTCTCTAATTCTTTCTGCCTTATGACCAGAGTCAGGTCACTTCGCGTCCTCTCCAGGACACCACGCACCATATCCGTGGTGCGCCGCAAACCACTGGTCAGGGCATCGGGAAAATCCATGGTTACCAGGACACCGTAAATATCATCCATAGCCGCCAGCAATTCCTCACCCCGGGATAAGTCCCCCCGCCGCATACCATCCAGCAGGTAACGCCGCAGTTCCCCCACCGCCTCGCCCATCCCGTTTAAGTAGGCGGCAGCATCCACGCCAATCTCTCCCGGCTCAGGGAAATGCTCCCCGGTCACCAGAGCCAGGGTGATATTACCCTCCGCCAGCTCTTTTTGAGCATCACGGATAAAGCCGGTATTACTCAGCTCAGGATACGGGGAAACCGCCTGTTCGGCTTCGGATAGAGTCTCTCGAGCGGACATGAGCAACCGTTCTGCCGGCTCAAACTCCTGACGGTGTATGGCACGGATTGCCTGGCTGCAATGCCGGATGGCATCCCGGCATAGCGGCAACGCCTTTTCTCTGGCTTCATCCTTGGCGGTTAGGACCTGCCGCATCTGCTCCGCCATTGATTCCAGATTATCCCGCACCTGACTCACCCTTTATCATATTCAAGCTCACCAGCTTGGCGAATAACTCTTTTTCAATGGTATAGAGATCGAACCGGGCCTGCTTAAAACTGTCAGGATCAAGGTCAACCCCCGGATTCTTCGCCAGTTCCTCCATGACCCGCAGCGCCTCCTGTACTCTTCTGGCATTGGCCACAACGGTAGCCCCGAGGTCTTTATGCTTTTCCTCACCGGAGGCTTCAATGTTGACGCCAACATCACCTTCGGAATCTCTGGCCTGGAGAAACTGCCGTTCGAGTAATAAATCGACCTTCACCATGCCATGCCGCATACTTTTTAACTGCTGGCTCAAGACGGCATCATCAAGCACCAGACGAGCGATATCTTCCAGAACGCGGAGCCCCTCACCAATACGGTTCAGATTGGCATCAATAACCCGCAACACTTTACCGGTTGACTCTTCCACTCCATCACCCATCGGTCAATTCTAGCACAGCAAAGGCAGGGGGGCAAAGCCAGGATTTCTCAGTCTTCTCCCACCGCATTCTCAATAAGCTCGATACGTCTTACCTCTTGCTTATGGCTCAACTCAACCGCCACTACGTCGATACGCCAGGAATCAGGTAAATTAACATGCGCCTGCCGGTAATGAGCAGCCACTGCTCTTAATCTGGCCATCTTGGCCCGTGTGATTGATTCCTCCGGACTGCCAAACTGGACGCCCCTTTTGGTACGTACCTCAACAAAAATCAGGCAGTCTTTACAACTGGCAACAATATCTATTTCACCCTCAGGGCAGCGATAGTTAGTCTCCAAAACGCAGTAACCGTTCTTTTGGAGAAAGTCAGCCGCCAGCTTCTCGCCCAGATTACCTACTTCCCGGCGTCTCATTTTCCCCGGCGCCCCATCTCTTTTACTGGCCGGAAAGAGCGGCGATGAATAAGACACGGGCCCAATCTATAAAGGCAATCAAGGTGCTCCGGTGTCCCGTAACCCTTGTGCCTGGCGAAGTTATAACCGGGATACACACCGTCAAGCTCCGCCATCAGGCGGTCTCTGGCTACCTTGGCGACTATTGAGGCGCAGGCAATGGAGAGGCAGAGGCCGTCTCCATGAACGATTGCCTTCTGGGGCAGTTTTACTTCGGGCAGGCTCAGGTAATCAATAATGAGGTACTGCGGCAAGGGCGTCAAACACTCGATAGCCGATTTCATGGCCAGCCTGGTCGCCCTGACAATGCCCTGAGTATCAATCGCTTCATGATCAGCCCTGCCAACGCCTACCGCTATCGCGTTATCACAGATGAAGTCAAATAAAAGCTCGCGCGCAGCCGGGGTTAATTGCTTGCTATCCCTGACCTGGCCCCACCAGCGGGCTTTAATCCCGCGGGGCAGAATAACCGCCGCCGCTACCACCGGTCCCACCAGCGCCCCCCGCCCCACCTCATCAATACCGGCAACGAGCTGATACCCCTGGGCAGCCAGCAGTTCTTCCTCGTCATCTGAAGGCAGGTGGTTATTCGGCATCCTCCCCCTTTGTTCCCCTCCTTAATAAGAGAATGGAAATCACTTTTTAGAAGAGGGGTTCCGCCCCTCTTGGGCTCCCCTTTTCTCGCGAAGCAGTCCGCTGACTCTCTCCCAGATAATACCGGCGATTTCTTCTTTACTTTTCGTTGCGTCCACCACCAACCAGCGCTCCGGCTCTTCCGCCGCCAGCTTGAGGTAGCCCTCATGCACCCGGTGGTGAAAGGCAATCGCCTCCTCTTCAAATCGGTCAGGCTTCTTGCCCTTCTGCCGGGACAGTCCCTCCTCAGGCTGAATATCCAGCAATACGGTAAGGTCAGGCATCAGCCCCAGCGTACCAACCTGATTAACCCCTTTGACCGTGGCTAAATCCAGACCACGCCCGTAGCCCTGATAAACAGTCGTCGAGTCAGCATAACGGTCACAGATGACCACGGTTCCCTTGGCTAAATTGGGCTGGATTACCTCCGCCGCCAGTTGCACGCGGGAAGCGTTAAACAGTAATAGCTCCGCAACAGGAGATATTTCTATGTGGTCATTCCATTTCAGCATATGGGCAATCTTTTTACCCAGCGGAGTGTAACCTGGTTCATATGCCAGCAGTGCCGGTATAGCCTGCCTGCCTAGTTTGCGGTACAGCGCCCGGGCCTGGAAACTCTTGCCACTCCCCTCCCCTCCCTCAAAGGTGATGAATAGAGACATAAGCTATTCTCCGGTATCTTCTTTGTATATCCGCACCCTTCGCTCCGGGGCTTGACCCGTACTGCGTGACGCCAGATTATTCCGCTCGGCAATAAGGTGCTGCAAACGGCGTATATAAGCGCTCTGCGGGCTCAGTTCCACCGCATCCCTGCCCTCCTTCAGCCGTCCCACGGCAGCCTCGGCTTCACCCAGCGCTTTCCGGATACGGTCTGTCTTCTCCTGGCTGATTGCCGGATAGATACTATGCAGCAACTGCCTGATCTGGGGTGGGGTGTTGCTTTTCAGAACATGGACGGGCAGATTGGCCGCTTCGGCATCTCGTACCTTCTGTGACCGGCGCCGGTAGTAATTCTTTGAAGTAACAAACAGATTGGCACCATCAAGATTATTAACTACGTCCATCTCCAGATTCATTTCCCTGGCTATTTGTTCTAACCTTGACCGGTTAACACCGAACAAGAAAAGCCGTGGCGGTTGTTCTGCCTTTACCTCGCTCTTTCTCCGCCCGGTCTTTTTAACCGCCACCTCCGGCTCTACCTGCTCTATCCTGACCTCACCTTTATCATCCAGCCAGCGGATTTCCGTTGCTGCCGGCTGGCCACGCAACATGGCATCAACGGCGGCACCAACATCGGGGTGAATTGCCACCTTGTCCCAGTCCTGAATCTCCACCACAATATCAAACGTGGGCGGTGACTTACGCTCCAAAATCGACTTCTGTGTACCCCGCCGCTTGGCTTCTTCATCGCCCAGGGTTACCGACTGTATGCCACCGACAAGGTCGGCAAGAGTCGGGTTCATCATCAGGTTATCCAGCGTATTGCCGTGAGCGGTACCCACCAGCTGAACGCCGCGCTCGGCGATAGTTCGTGCCGCCATAGCTTCCAACTCGGTGCCAATTTCATCAATAATAATCACCTCGGGCATATGGTTTTCCACAGCTTCAATCATTACCGCATGTTGCTGCGTGGGAGTGGTCACCTGCATCCGCCGGGCGTGCCCGATGGCGGGGTGGGGAATATCACCATCACCGGCGATCTCATTAGAGGTATCCACAATGATAACCCTTTTATTGATCTCATCAGCCAGTACGCGGGCTACCTCCCGCAGCATGGTGGTCTTGCCAACCCCCGGGCGTCCCAGCAAAAGGACGCTCTTGCCTGATTGTACCAGGTCTTCGATAACCTTGATGGTGCCAAAGACAGCCCGGCCTACCCGGCAGGTAAGCCCGACAATACGCCCCTTACGATTGCGAATCGCCGAGATACGATGCAGGGTGCGCTCAATCCCGGCCCGGTTGTCACCGCCAAAACTACTGATACGGGAGACCACATGGTCAATGTCCTGCTCATCAACTTCCTGCTGGTCAAGAACCTGTTCACGATGGGTAAAACGCGCTTCCGGGGAGCGGCCCAGGTCCAGCACCACTTCCAACAGCTCGCTGATGTTCGGCTGCTGGCATAACGGCTGGTGGATACGCGGCGGCAGAATGCCGAGCAGGGCATCCATATCATCAGTAATTAACTTCTGCAAGACCCCTCCACCAATATTTTTACCGTTTCCCGCTCACGATATCCAGAAAATACTGATGAAATCGCAGGTCGCTGGTCAGCTCAGGGTGGAAAGCCGAAACCAGTAGCTTACCCTGCCTGGCCGCAACTATGGTATCATCGGCCAGCCTGGCCAGGACTTCTACCGAGCCATTTGTCCGCTCAATTGCCGGGGCGCGAATGAAAACAGCCGGAAACGGGGTAGCGCCCAGCACCGGTATTGACAGCTCAGCCTCAAAGCTTTCCCTCTGCCGGCCGAAGGCGTTGCGCCTGACGGAAATATCCATTACTCCCAACGGTTCCGTATTGGAATGCGAAATCTTACCGGACATGATTATCATACCGGCGCAGGTGCCAAAAACAGGCAGCCCCTCCCTGACCAGATCCCTTATCCGGCCGGTCAGGTCATAATCAAGCATCAACTTGCCGATGGAGGTACTTTCCCCGCCGGGAATAATCAGCCCGTCCAGCCCCTCAAGTTCCCGGGGCAAGCGGACGGGCACAGCTTCTACGTTCAGTCGGTTTAATACCGCTATATGCTCGGCAAAGGCTCCTTGCGAGGCAAGGACGCCGATTTTCATATTACCATCCTCGCTGTGCCAGCAGTTCCTCTTCCGGAATTTGCTTGATGTCCAGGCCAGGCATCGCCTCTCCCAGGTTCTTTGATACCTCAGCAATAATCTCCGGGTCACTATAGTGAGTGGTCGCCTTGACAACCGCCCTGGCTCTGTCAGCCGGTTTGTTCGATTTAAAAATGCCCGAGCCGACAAAAACACCATCGGCGCCCAGTTGCATCATCAGGGCAGCATCAGCCGGAGTGGCCACGCCACCGGCGGCAAAGTTTACTACCGGCAGCTTCCCGTCATTATGCACCGTTACGACCAGCTCATAAGGGGCGCCCATTTCTTTTGCCATTGTCATCAGTTCATCCTGGGGGGCACCGGTTAACCGGCGAATACCATCCATCACGGCGCGCATGTGCCGCACCGCCTCAACAATATTACCGGTGCCAGCTTCACCCTTGGTTCGAATCATGGCGGCGCCCTCACCGATACGGCGCAGGGCTTCACCGAGGTCACGACAGCCACAGACAAAAGGAACCTTGAAATCATGCTTATTGATATGGTGACTTTCATCGGCGGGGGTAAGCACTTCCGATTCATCGATGTAATCAACGCCGAGCGCTTCCAATGCCTGCGCCTCAACGAAGTGTCCTATACGGCACTTGGCCATTACCGGTATGGAAACTGCCTTCATAATCGCTTCGATAACCGTAGGGTCAGCCATACGGGCGACACCACCCGCCGCCCGGATATCCGCCGGAACCCTCTCCAGTGCCATCACGGCACAGGCACCGGCTTCCTCGGCAATCTTGGCATGCTCCGGGGTAACCACGTCCATAATCACCCCACCCTTCAGCATCTGCGCCAACCCCGTCTTCACCTTCCACGTCCCGGTCTCCATCTTCTCTTCACTCCTATACTATATTGATACTCTATATTTTACTATTGTTAAGGCTGGTTATCAACACTGCTTTAGTTTTGTTTGCCTGCCCCACCCCCTTTATCCCCCTCCCTTGATAAGGGAGGGGGATAATATCTAAGAGAGGCTCCGCCTCTCTTAAACTCTCCTTTTGTGCCTCCCCTGCAAAGGGGAAAGATAAGACCAAGAGGGGATTCACCTCTCTCAGGCTCTTGGTTAACAAGCGGGGTAAATTATGGGATGGTAATGCGAGGGCGGCGCGGGTGGGAATAGATAACCAGGCTCCGCCCTTCTCAAACTGCCTTTAACCAAACACAGCCGTAAATTGACCTTCAGCGAAGTAATGCTTATGATATAAGCAGGATATAAGCAATGTTACCAAAGATTCTCACGCACTAGATGTCTAGTTTGCTGACCCGGTTAAAAAGCGGTTCCCTCTCAGGATTCAAAAAGGGATGGCATTATTTCATCTGGACATGTAAAATAATCATCCCTGTTTCTTTAGTGGTAACTCTCCTGCAGTGGACCGGCTGGCTGGATGAGCTGGATTTCTTGTTAAACCCGCTAATGAGCTTGCTCAACCTGCCCGCCGAGGCAGCGCTACCTATTATCAGCGGCATGCTCATCAACCTCTACGCCGTCGTCGCTATCATTGCCGTCGTTCCCTTCACTACAGAGCAGATGACCCTTATTGCCGTCTTTAATCTTATTGCCCATGCTTTCATATTGGAAGGAATCGTCCAGCATAAATCCGGATTCAACGTGTTTAAAGCGGCTCTGTTCCGGATTGCCGCCGCTACCATAACCACTCTCATCATTTCCCAATTTCTGGGGGATACCAGCCAGAGCGTTGCCGTCCCGATTTCACTGACATCTCCCACCCCGTTTCTTGAGTTTCTCAGGACCTGGGTGATAGACACCATTTTTCTACTCTTGAGAATCCTGGGGATAGTTATGTTCATTATGATTCTGCAAGAGTGTTTAAAAACGCTGGGATGGCTCGACTACGTACAGAGATTTTTCCGGCATTTCATGACCATCATGGGGCTTTCCCGAAGAACAGCGCTGATATGGCTTACGGCCAACATTTTCGGGTTATTTTACGGTGGCGCAGTTATTATGGAAGAGTCCAAAAAGGGACTCCTGACCAGGGATGAACTGGAGCATCTTCACATTTCTATCGGTATCAACCACTCTATGACAGAGGACCCGTCCATTTTTGCCGTTCTGGGCTTGCCCCCTTTCTGGCTGTGGATACCGCGCTTTCTTATGGCAATTGTCGCTGTGCAGGCTTATCGTTTTATAAAACTGGTTAGAGACAAATTATTTCACTAGGGGCTGATTGGTCTCTTCGCCGGTATTCCGGGGCGGCGGGGATATTGCTGGGGAGTGGGCAGTACTTTGTCGATTATTACCAGATAGCGCTCATCAGTGACCTCCGGCAACTCAACCCTTTTTACTTCCCGTAATTCCCCACCCAGCAGGCTGATTGCCTTTCCCGCCAGTTTTATCTCTTCAGCAATTTCACCCTTTTTCTGGGCAACAAAGCTGCCGCACACAGTGCAAAACGGCAGAGATAACTCCACCAGGGTTGGCAGAGAGGCAACAGCACGGGCAAGCACCAGCTTAAATCGCTCCCGGTATTCCTCCCGGTGAGCCATCTCCTCAGCCCGCCCCACCACAATCTCAATATCATCCAGCCCCAGCTTAGCCACAACATGGCGCAGGAAGTCGGCTTTCTTGGCAGTAGCCTCAAGCAGCAACACCTGAATATCAGGGAAGGCTATTTTCAGCGGTATTCCGGGCAGGCCCGCGCCGGTGCCGATGTCAAGAATCCTTAACCCCCCACCCATCTGCCTCTCCATGCCCCGCGTCACCGTCAGCGAATCCAGGAAGTGCTTTATCTGCACCTCTTCATAGACGGTAATGCTGGTCAGGTTCACCCTGCGGTTCCACTCCACCAGCTCCTGATAATAGACCTGGAACTGCTCAAGTTGCGCGGGATCAAGCGATAATCCCAGCCTGATGGCGCCAGCTTTCAGTATCTCCATGGTAACCCTATAACCAGTTCAACCAGCCCGCGCTGTAGGCCAACCAGAAGTAATAGACAGTTACCCCGGCAAAGACCACGCTATCCATACGGTCAAGCAGCCCACCGTGACCCGGCATGAGATTACCCGATTCCTTCACGCCGGTATTGCGTTTCAGCAAGGACTCGACAAGGTCACCGAACTGCCCCATAATACTCACCAGTATGCCGATTATCACTGCCTGCCCATAGCTCAGGGGCAGTCCGAGCGGTGTCGACAGGGTAAAAAGCAGACTGACGATGACCGCGCCAAAGACTCCGGCGACAGCTCCCTCCCAGGTTTTGCGCGGGCTGATCCGTGGCGCCAGGCGGTGCCTTCCCACGGCCCTGCCCACGAAGAAGGCTGCGGTATCACAGCCAAAGGCAGTCAGAAGGGTAAGAAATATCCAGTTCCGTCCGGCGTCCAGCCTGAGCGCCACCAGAAAGCTTAATAGCCACCCCACGTAAAGAATTCCGGCAATCATCCATGCCCAGTTGGTAAAGGCGCCTTCCTTCTTCGGCAGAAAAACGAGTAAGAGCATAGAGAGCATTAACACTGAGGTCAGTAGCAGCGGGAAAAGAAAGCTATAATCAAAATGAGGACTCAGGATAAAAAAGAGCGTCCAGATGAGCCCTAAAGAGGTGAGCAGGCGCCTCCTGGAGACATCCGTTATCTGGTAAAACTCGAAGACCGCCAGCAGCCCCCAAACAGCCGCAAATATGGTAAACCAGGGTAGCGGCCTGTCGAACCAGATAGCCGCAATCAGTAGAGGTAAGATACATAGCGCCGTTATGATCCTCTTTTTCAGCATGAACGACTCAATTAAAGCAACCGTCAAGTAATTATAGAGGAAGGTGACACATCTGACAAGGTTCTATCCGTTCTTACTGACGGTCAGGGCTAAGAAACCGGCGGGGATACTGATGAGGAAACTCTTCCCTTCAGCCCGCCGAACCGGCGTTGCCGCCGGCTGTAGGCCAGCAGGGCTTTGTTCAACTCAGCTTCACCGAAGTCCGGCCACAGCACCGGGGTGAAATAATACTCACTATAAGCTGCCTGCCAGATCAGGAAATTACTGGTGCGGAATTCGCCGCCGGTGCGAATGACCAGGTCAACATCGGGGAGGTCCGCCGTATACAGGTAATTACTGAATAAAGTTTCGTCAATGCTTTCGGGCGGTACACCCTCACTTATCAGGCGGCGTACTGCGTCCACAATCTCAAGACGCCCCCCGTAATTAAAGGCGAAATTAACCATCATCCCACGGTTATTTTTGGTCAGCTCTACTGCCCCGCTGATGGCTTGCTGAACCCCCGGCGGCAGTCCTTCCCGGCTACCGAGATGCCGCATCCTGACCCCCTTCTCATGAAGACTGAGGCTCTCCTTCTCTATTGCTTCGCTTAAAAGAAACAATAGCCCGCTGACTTCATCATCGGGCCGGCACCAGTTTTCTGTGGAAAAAGCATAAAGGGTGACACATTTAACGTGATATCGATTAAGATAATCAACCACCGCTTTGGCGTTTTCCACCCCCACCCGGTGTCCCTCAAATCGGGGCAGGGCACGCTGCTCCGCCCACCGGCCGTTACCATCCATGATAAAGGCAACATGCCCGGGAAGACGGGGGATTTTCTTAATATCTGCCGAGGAATTCAATACTTTGCACCTGGTTTCAGAAAAAGCCTCTGTAATGGGCAGGCTAGACTTCTATCAGTTCGCTTTCTTTATCCCGCCCGATCTGCTCAACATCTATCATGAAGCGGTCAATGAGTTTCTGGAGCTGGTCCAGGGCGCGCTTGTGCTCATCCTGAGATATTTCCTTATCCCTCTCCAGTTTTTTCAGTTCATCCACGGTCTCATGTCTCAGGTTACGCAAGGCTACCCTTCTCTCCTCAACCCTTTTCCGCACCACCCTGATCAGTTCCTGCCTTCGCTCCTCACTGAGTGGAGGGATGCTTATCCGGATGACATTGCCATCATTGGTTGGATTCAGGCCAAGGTCAGATTTCAGGATTGCTTTTTCAATACTGCTGATACTGCCCCTGTCCCAGGGCTGAACAACCAGCAATCTGGCTTCCGGCGCAGAGAGTCCGGCAATCTGATTAAGCGGCATAGGCACACCGGCGTATTCTACCTTTAGATGCTCAATTAAAGCAGGAGTAGCATGCCCGGTGCGGATGGTAGCCAGCTCGTTCTTAAATGCCTCAACGGAGGCACGCATCTTTTCTTCCGTTCGCTGAAATATTTGACTAACCATTTTCTTACTCGCTTGACACTAGAGTTCCGATTGGTTCGCCCATAACTGCCTTTTCCATGCCACCGGATGCTTGCAGGTCAAAAACGATTATGGGCAGTTTATTTTCCAGGCACAGGGACAGGGCGGTAGCGTCCATAACTTCAAGACGGAGGTTCAGAGCTTCAAGGTAAGTGAGTTTATCATACTTCTTCGCGTCAGGATTTTTCAAAGGGTCAGCATTATAGATGCCATCCACGTTATTCTTGGTCATCAGCAACACCTCAGCCCCTATCTCAATAGCCCGCAGTGATGCCGCCGTATCTGTGGTCATATAGGGATTACCGGTACCACCGGCAAAGATAACCGCCCGGCCCTTCTCCAGGTGACGGATAGCACGGCGCCGGATATACGGTTCCGCAACCTGCTGCACATTAATTGCCGACTGTGTCCTGGTAACAACCCCCGCCTTCTCAAGCGCATCCTGTAGCGCCAGGGCATTGATGATGGTAGCCAGCATACCGGCATAATCGGCAGTAACCCTCTCCATCCCCTCGGATTCGGCCCTGGCTCCCCGCCAGATATTGCCCGCGCCAACAACAATGGCAACACTAACCCCCATCTCCATCACTTGCTTAATCTGCATGGCGATCTTACTTATGGTAGGAGTATAAATGCCAACACCGGAGCCGCCGCTAAACGCCTCACCGCTCAGCTTGAGTAGCACTCGCTTATACTTGGCTTCAGGCATTTTTTAATCTCAGCTGCCTAATTCAAATCTGGCAAAACGGCTTATTTTAATATTTTCCCCTACTTTGGCAACAGTTTCTATAATGAGATCCTGAACGTTACGGGTAGGGTCCTTAATATATGGTTGCAGCAGCAGGCAATCTGCCTGAGGGTCAAGATCTTCATCCGCCTCAGCCACTTCCTCTTCTGAGATATACTTCGGATTCATGGCCGCTATTTGCATTGCCAGACAGTGGGCCAATTCCTGGAATTCATTAGTACGGGCAACAAAATCAGTTTCACAGTTAACTTCAACCATAGCGCCAATACGACCTCCGGTATGAACATAGACCCCGATCAGTCCCTGGCTGGTCTCTCGCTCCGCCTTTTTCTGCGCCTTAAGCAAGCCCTTCTCCCTCAAAACCTCGAGCGCCTTATCCATATCTCCTTCACAACCAACCAGGGTATTCCGGCAGTCCATAATACCGGCGCCAGACTTATCCCTTAATTCCTTGATCATTTCCGTCGATATTTCCAACTATCCCTCCTTATTCCTCTTCCGGCGTAAATATAAATGGCTCGCTAACCGCAGCCGCTTCGGTTTCTTCCATCCCCTCTTGTTCAACCTCACTGATAGAAGCCGCCACGCTGGTCCTGCCTTCAATCACGGCATCGGCAATCTTACTGCAGATAAGCTTGATTGCCCGGATAGCGTCATCATTGGCCGGTATGGGATGATCTATTTCGTCAGGATTGCAATTGGTATCAACGGTAGCTATCACCGGTACTCTCATGCGCTTCGCTTCCGCCAGCGCGATTTTCTCCTTGATGGGGTCAATAATGAAAAGCGCACCGGGCAACTCCGTCATTTCTTTAAAACCGCCCATCTGCCGGTTTAGCTTTTCTATCTCCTCGTTTATCTTCAATACCTCTTTCTTGGATAGATACCCGAATTCCCCTCTTGATTGCTGGTCTTCCAAACGAACCAGATGGTCAATCCTTGCCTGAATAGTGGCGAAGTTGGTCAGCATTCCGCCCAGCCAGCGTTGACTGACATAGTACATGCCACAGCGCTGCACTTCTTCTTCCACCGCCTCCTGAGCCTGCTTTTTGGTACCAACAAAAAGGATAGCCTTGCCCTCGGCGACCAGCTCACGGACAAATTCGCAGGCTTTATCCAGCATTACGGCCGTCTTCTCCAGGTCAATGATATGAATGCCGTTACGCTTGGTGAAGATATAGCTCTTCATCTTGGGATTCCAGCGCCCGGTTTGATGCCCGAAATGAGCACCGGCTTCGAGTAGTTGTTTGATAGTAACTGTATCTGACAAGTTACTTGACCCCCTTAGTATATTAATCCTTAGTACAAGGTCCCTAACAGTATAGCATAACCCGCTAAAGGGCAGCAATATTGACATCTATTTACCCCTTGACAAGCCAGCCACGGAATGCTATGATGGCAGCAAGTAATTATGTAAAGGCTGCGAACAAGACTAGTAGGCTTCAAGCGAGGCAAAGAGAGTCGGGTGAGGTGTGAGCCGATGCTGGCGCAGGAGTTGAATGGACTTGGGAGCCGCAAACCGAAAGTAGCCGGCTGGTTAGTGAGTAGGCTTTGACGCAAGGGAAGCGTTATCAAATCCCAGGGTATCGAGCCAGTTTCAAATGCTGACCTCCGTACCTGACAGAGATAGCCGCCCCCAAATGTTGGGGCCGGTTAAGAAGGGTGGTACCGCGGAAGCAAGCCCCCCGCCCCTTCCATGGTGGGGGGCTTATTTATTGTTGAATTTAAGGAGGATTTCAAATATGTCTACTATGTCATGGCAGTGGCCTTATTGATACTTACGGTAAGATTAATTAACGAAAAATACAAAAAAGGAGCAAGCAATGGAAAGAGCAAAGTTTATTCTTGATGAAAAAGACATGCCGACACAATGGTACAACATCCAGGCTGACTTGCCCGAGCCACTCCCACCCCCCCTGCATCCGGCTACCGGCAAGCCGCTGGGCCCCGATGACCTAGCACCCCTATTCCCCATGGAATTAATCATGCAGGAAGTCAGCCAGGAGCGCTACATTGACATCCCTGAAGAGGTTCAGGAGATATACCGCACCTGGAGGCCCACTGTTCTGCACCGGGCGCTCCGGCTGGAGAAGTTCCTGGATACGCCGGCCAAGATTTTCTACAAATACGAAGGCACCAGCCAGGCGGGGAGCCACAAGCCTAACACCGCAGTCGCCCAGGCTTACTACAACAAGAAAGAGGGTATCAAACGAATCGCCACCGAGACCGGTGCTGGCCAGTGGGGCAGCGCCCTGGCTATGGGCTGTATGTTCTTTGGTATTGAACTCAAGGTCTACATGGTTAAAATCAGCTATGAACAGAAGCCCTACCGCCGTATCCTGATGGAGACCTGGGGAGCCACCTGCGTACCCAGCCCCAGCCCCGATACCAAGGCAGGGCGAGACATTCTGGCCAAAGACCCTGACTGCACCGGTAGTCTGGGGCTGGCTATCAGCGAGGCAGTCGAGGACGCCATGAACCGCGACGATACCCACTATTCCCTGGGCAGCGTACTCAACCACGTCATGCTGCACCAGACCATTATCGGTGAGGAAACGATAAAGCAGATGGAGATGGCTGATGCCTATCCGGATATCATAGTCGGCTGCATCGGCGGCGGTTCCAACTTCGCCGGTCAGTTTTTGCCCTGGATGAGAGACAAGATCAGCGGTAAGAAACCGGACCTGCGCATTATCTGTGTTGAGCCGCAAGCTGCCCCCACCCTGACCAGGGGACCCTACGCTTATGATTTCGGTGACGTCGCCGGTCTCACCCCCCTGCTCAAGATGCACACACTGGGTCATGAGTTTATGCCGGCGCCGGTTCACGCCGGGGGGCTGCGCTACCACGGAATGGCACCCATCATCTGCCACCTCTACAATCTGGGCTTTGTTGAGGCCAGAGCCGTGCACCAGCTGGACACCTTCGAATCCGGGTTAACCTTTGCCCGTACGGAGGGGATTATTTCGGCACCCGAGCCATGCCATGCACTCAGTGTAGCCATCGAAGAAGCCCTCAAGTGCAAGGAGACCGGCGAGTCCAAGAACATCCTGATAGCGCACAGCGGGCACGGTCATTTTGACCTAGCTGCCTATGATGCCTATCTCTCAGGGAAAATGCAGAACTATGAATTCCCAGAGGCAAAGATGAAAGAGGCACTGGCTCACCTGCCCGAGGTATCCTCGGCATAGGCCGGCTACTGATACATACCATTACCATAACCAAACAAATGCCCCCCTTTTCTTATTGGAGGGGGGCATTTTGCTTGCTTGTGCTTTCTTTCAGGTGCTAAAATATAATCAGCAATGAAACAAGTAAATGTAAAGCATATAGTTATTTGCCTTATCCTTGTTCTCTCACTGACACTGAGTGCCGGCTGCTCTTGCGTCATTACCTCCACACCCCCCCTGGAACCATCCCCCGGCGAACTGCCCCCCACATCCACCCCACAACCCGCCCCGGAACCCATTAATCCCGACTGGTCACCGCCGGCTTCGGAAAATCTGTCCCAGCCATTCCCCAGCATAGCCGACGTCGTCGCGGCGGTTAAACCTTCCGTGGTAGCCATCACCACCGAGATTATTACCCGTGACTTTTTTAACCGACCTTTTACCCAAGAAGGGGCCGGCTCCGGATGGATCATGGATGAGGATGGTATTATCGTCACCAATAACCACGTGGTTGAAGGCGCTAACACTATCACGGTAACCATGGATGACGGCAGAAGCTTCACCGTCGGTAACGAAGCTGTTTTTACCGACAGTCTCAACGATCTGGCCATACTTAAAATTGATGCCGAGGACCTGCCCGCACTGAAAACCGGTGATTCCTCCCAGATGAGGGTGGGCGACTGGGTAGTTGCCATCGGCAACGCACTGGGACAGGGGATAAGAGCCACCGAGGGGATAGTCAGCCGCCAAAAAGTATCTTTACCGGTATCCCAGGGGCAAACGCTGCATGACCTTATTGAGACCAGCGCAGCCATCAATCCGGGTAATAGCGGTGGCCCGCTGGTCAATCTTTCCGGTGAAGTAATCGGCATCACCAGCGCCAAAATTGCCACCATCGGCGTTGAGGGAATGGGGTATGCCATCAGTACGGAAACAGCCATACCCATCATCCAGCAACTGGTCAACAACGGCTATGTAGTGCGCTCCTGGCTGGGCGTTGGACTATATACCGTAGACCAGATAGCCATCTTCCAGTATGATCTGGCCGTTAACGAAGGTGTCCTTATCCTCCAGGTGGTGCCAGACAGCCCGGCCGACCAAGCCGGTTTAACCGAGGGCGACGTTATCGTCAAATTTGCCGGTCAGGACATTAGCAATGTTGAGGAATTAACCCGGGCCATACACTCCGCGCAAATCGGCGAGAAGGTAGCCGTAATCTTCTGGCGGGGAGACACCCAAAATACCACCGAGATCATCCCCGTGGAAAGCCCGCCGCCACCCTAAGCTAAGCCAGCTTTTTCACCCCCAGCAATACCTGATAACCGCCCAGCTTATAGCTTTCCTTAAAGACACCCTCTTCAGGAACGCCCTCGTCAAGCTGCTGGGACAGCGTTTCCTGCTTAATATAGCCGGCAAAATCACCCATTACCTGCCGGATATAATCATCACCCTGATAGCAGGTAATGATATAATCGGCAATATCAAACCCCGCCGAACGACGCATCGTCTGCAAGCGGTGCACAATCTCCCGCGCCATGCCCTCAGCCGCCAGTTCGGGAGTAATTTCAGTAGGGATTGCCACTAAATAAGCTCCGGTTGTAAATTGCGCTATGCCTTTTTCACCAGGTACTTTTTCCTGCGAACTAACCACCACATAACCATTGCCATCTAGTCCCGCTACATCATTAAAACTTTTAACCACCAAGGCTTTGACGTTAAGCTCTTCCAGTATCTGGGGTGCCAAACGCTCCAGTATTTGCGCTTCCCTGCTACCAGCCACACTAACCACAACGTTATCCAGAGGCTGCCGTACCTTGATGCCGGCCTGGCTACGTGCCGCCCTCCCCAGGCTGCATATTTTCATCGCCAGCTGCGTAGCTTCCATTAACTGTTTATCAATCTGGCTCTCATCCGCCATGGGGAAGTCCGCCAGGTGAACACTCGGCACAGCTTCTCCGGATACCGATTTAACCAGGTTCTGGTAAAGCTCCTCGGCAAGAAACGGGGTAAACGGGGCCATTAGCCTGGCCAGCGTCACCAGGCACTGGTAAAGCGTATTATATGCGGAAAGCTTGTCAGCGTCACTTTCACTCTTCCAGAAGCGCCGCCGGCTTCTCCGTACGTACCAGTTGGATAAGCTATCGACAAAGACCTCTATCTTTCTGCCGGCATCGGTGGGGTTGTAGTTGTCCAGAGCGGAATCAACGTCAATGATGAGCTGGTTCAGTTCGGAAAGAAGCCACCGGTCAAGTTCTGATTCCGGTGATACCGCTGTACTACCGGGCATAAACCGGTCAATATTGGCATAGGTCACGAAGAAGGAATAAACATTCCACAGGGTCAGTAAAAAGCGGCGGGATACCTCGGCCACCATCTTTTCATCAAAACGCCTCACGTTACCGGGTGGAGTAGAGGTAAACAAATACCACCGCAGCGCATCCGCGCCATACTTATCAATCACCGCCCAGGGCTCAACCACGTTCCCCCTGGCTTTACTCATCTTCTCACCTTTGGCATCAAGAATGTGTCCCAGGCAGATGACATTCTGATAGCATGGCCGGTTAAACAGCAGGGTAGAGATAGCGTGCAGACTGTAAAACCAGCCCCGGGTCTGGTCAACCGCTTCCGAGATGTAATTGGCGGGGAAACGCCCGTCCTCAAGCAAGGTGTCATTCTCAAAGGGATAGTGGTGCTGGGCGATGGGCATGGCTCCAGAGTCAAACCAGCAGTCAATAACCTCAGGGACCCGCTTCATCACCCCCTGGCAGCCGGGGCAGGTATAGGTAAGCTCGTCAACAAAGGGGCGGTGTAAATCCAGAGGCTCCGCGAAGCCGCTGAAACCCGGTTTATCTTTAAGCTCGGCAACACCGCCGATACTTTCGCAGTTACCGCAAGACTCGCAGCGCCATATCGGCAGCGGCGTACCCCAGTAGCGCTCCCGTGAGAACGCCCAGTCCACGTTATTGTTCAGCCAGTCGCCGAATCTGCCGTACTTGATATGCTCCGGGTACCAGTTTATCTCATCGTTATTGGCAACCAGGTTATCCTTGACTGCCGTGGTCTGGATATACCAGGTCTGCTTGGCGTAGTAAAGCAGCGGTGATTCACAGCGCCAGCAGAAGGGGTAGGTATGACGGATCGTCTCGCTGCGGAAGAGCAGGTTCTTTCTCCTCAACTCCTCAAGCACCAGCGGGTCAGCTTCCTTGACGAATTTCCCGGAAAAGGGGTAATCGCCAATCATCACGCCCTGCAAATCCACCGTGTGGACAAAATCAAGGTCATTATCCTCCCCAGCTTTATAATCAACTTCACCGTAGGCAGGAGCTACGTGCACAATTCCTGTCCCTTCTTCCAGCGAAACGAAATCAGCAGCAATCACTCGATAGGTCAACTTCTCATCTGGCTCCTGCAAGCTAAGCTCGGCCCCCTGCTTGAATTGCCTTCGCTCTATTCCAAAAAGATGCGGGGTAAACAACGGCTCATATCTTACACCGGCAAGTTCACTACCCGATAATTTCGCCACTACCTTATATTCATCAAGCCCAACCGTCCCCAGCAGTACTGACGCCATGATTATGTATTCGCTCTCTAAAGCCACTACCGCATACTCGGCGTCAGCCGCCACCGCCAGTGCCGTGTTCCCCGGCAATGTCCAGGGAGTGGTCGTCCACGCCAGCAGATAGGCAGGCTTATCTGAAGAGACAAGGAGATTAAAAAGGTTTTGGCGAGCTTCCGTGCCACCTACTGAGCCTTTGTCCAGCTTAAACTTGATGTATACCGAAGGGTCTTCGGTATCGTCCCGGTAACCCAGGGCAACCTCATGTGAGCTGAGCGAGGTGCCACAGCGGGGGCAGTGGGGCGTAACCTTATAACCCTGGTAAATCAGCCCCTTAGCCCACATCTGTTTTATCGCCCACCAGACCGTCTCAATATAGTCATTTTGCATGGTGATATAGGGGTGCTCCATGTCAACCCAGAAACCGATGCGCTCCGTTAGCTCATTCCATTCCTTGAGATAGCGGAAGACACTCTCCCGACAACGGGCGTTAAACTTATCAATACCGTAGCTCTCAATCTGCGCCTTGCCGGAAAAACCAAGCTCCTTCTCCACCTCCAGCTCCACGGGCAGACCATGCGTATCCCAGCCGGCAATGCGCGGCGCATAGCAGCCCTTCATCACCTTATAACGCGGGATAACGTCCTTAAAAATGCGGGCCAGCACGTGATGGATACCGGGGCTGCCGTTAGCCGTGGGCGGTCCCTCATAAAGCACAAAGCGCGGCCCATTCCGGCGAGATTTCACACTCTGCTCAAAGATTTTCTCTCTCTTCCACCAGCCAAGTATCTTCTCCTCGATCTGAGGGAAATTCGCCCGGCTACCAACTGGTTGAAACATATCCCGAACCCCCATATATAATAAAAGCCCCGTCCTATAGGGACGGGACTTCTCATTCCCGCGGTACCACCCTACTTCCCCTGACCCCGCCAGGGGCACTCTCTCAGGGCACTAAATTATGCCCTCGTCACGGCTAACGGCTGACGAAACCGGCCAAGCCTACTGGGTGGCACCACTAATCATCCACCGTTCGGTTGGCGGCTCGGGAGGGATTTTCAGAGAGATGGGCACATCTGCTCTCACCATACCAGACTCGCTTGGTGTCCCCGTTCTCCCTTACTCGTCTCCGTCATTGCCTTTTCCAGCAAAAGGATAGCAAAATCCGGAAAGTAAATCAATCCTATTTAAATGCTCTTGGCAGAATAACCACCTTACGTTCCTCACCAGCACCGGTACTCTCCGTAGTTACTTCCGGGTGATCAGACAGAGCCAGATGAATGACACGCCGCTCAAAAGCAGGCATCGGCTCCAGAGTGAACGGCACCTTTCTGGCGATTACCTGCTCCGCCATTCTCCAAGCTAAAGCCCGCAACGAATCACAACGCCGCCGTTTATAGCCCTCCACATCAACGACTATCGGCAACGTTGTCTGTATCTTGTGGCTGGTAACAAGCCGGACTACATACTGCAGGGTGGCCAGGGTCTGACCACGCCGCCCGATTAAAATACCCAGTTCTTCACCGTTGATATCAAGGGTAACGCAATCCCCGATTCCCTCCAGACCCTCAACCGGAAATCCGGCGGAAACGCTAATTGAAGCCGGTACCTCCATAAGGTCAAGTAATGTTTGCAGCACGCCCGCAGCCTCTTCAGCAATTCTAGCCTGTTCCGCTGAAATCTCTTCTACCATCTCCTTAACTCACTCGAATTTACTTAAAGCAATACTCAGAATATTGGAACTACTTCTTCCGACGACGGCGCGCTCTGTCCCGGCCCGGCTGATACCTGGTACTGCTGGGCTTAGGCAGATATCCTGAACCACGGTCACCCTTTGCCGTCTCCTCACCGCTCACCACGATATCAGCACCAACATCGTCTTGAGATCTATCTTCCGACTGAGAAATAAGCCTGGTATATTTCCTGTCTCCGGCGGAGGACTCCCTGGCAAACATCGGCGCCAGCCCCCCCCAACCGCTAACGTAATACTGCATGACTATCCTGGCGATGCTTGAAGTCACCCAGAATAGAGCCAGGCCACTGGGAAATGACATCGCCAGCAAGGTAAACATCAGCGGCATCATCCACAGCATCATCCGGCTCTGCGCCGCCTGCCTGGGATCAGCAGACATGGGTGTCGCCATCTTCTGCTGCAGCCACATGGTAGCCCCAACCAGTATCGCCAGAAACACGTCAGGCTTGGCCAGGTTCAACCACAGGAAATCATTCGCCAGCGGCAACATAGAATAGACCACCGGCCAGGGGTAAAGATAACGGGACAAATTCAGCAAGCCCTCAGGGGCTACCGCCAGAGATAGCATCACTGACTGGTAGACGGCTATCCACACGGGCATTTGGACCAGCATGGGCAACACACAACCCGCCGGGCTCATACCAGATTCCTTATACAACAGCATCTGCTCTTGAGCCAGCTTTTGCTTATCCTTGGCATACTTCTTCTGAAGCTCGGCGATTTTTGGCTGCAATTCCTGCATCGCCTTGGAGGCCCGCATCTGCTTCAAGGTCAACGGTAAGATTATCACATTAACAATGATAGTCAGGGCGATAATCGCCAGGCCAAAATTATCAGCCAGATAATGAGACATCACGATGAGAATGTTGATCACCGGCTGTTGAATAATTAATTCCCAAGGATTCAATAGAACTTACCTCAATCCTTAATCGCCAACGAGATAGGCATCAATACCGCACCGGTATTGGCATTAACCCGGTTCAGGCTCAGGTCCTGCGTATGAATATAAACAATCCCGTTATGTCCACTAATTGGCCCGTATACCTCTTCCCCGATATCCGCCAGTAGTCCAAGCTCATTACTGCTCACGTTCAACCTGTATATTCCGCCTTCCCTGGCAGCAAAGATAATCGCACCATCAGAAAGCACCGGCGAAGAGGAGACCGGACTGCCCAGGTCAAACTCGGCCAGCTTTCCCCCGTTTGCCGCGTTTAAGGCATAGACCTTACCATCAAGACAGCCGGCATAAACGGTATTACCATAAACCGCCGGTCTTGCCCAGAACCAGTTTTCTCCCATGAATTTCCATTTCATGGCGCCGGTGGCGGCATCCAGAGCATAAAGGTGCCGGTCAAATGAACCGATATACACCGTATCCCCATCAACCAGCGGGGCCGCGGCAACCGACCCCTCCGTGGTAAATTCCCACTTCAGGCTGCCATCAGCCATGTTCAAGGCGTAGAGCTTACCATCAAAGGAACCAACAAATAATACGCTGCCGTCAACAGATGGAGTCGACCATACTTTATCTCCAGTCGCAAACTCCCACTGCTTTTCGCCATTGGCTGCATCCAGCGCATAGACCATACCATCAGAACTGCCAAAGCATACTTTACCTCCCGCAGCCACCAACCCACCAACAATAGGCTCCAGGTAATCTTCCCGGGGATAAACCCACCTTACTTCCAGTGAAACGGAATTATAAGCGTAAACCTTGCCATTATAGCCACCGATGTAAACCAGACCGTCCGCCACCACAGGGGTCCCGTAGATAGCCACCCCGGCTGATCCAGTACCACAGCCCGCACCCGCCGTCGGCAAGCAGCCAAAACCTCCGCCCTGAGCCGGCGCCTTGATGGCCTCTGACCATTGACGGCCCTCATCAATCACATTTATTGCCACCAGCCGGCCTTCCTTGGAACCTACAAAAAAGGTGTCACCGGATACCGTTCCGCCGGACCAACCAATGGGCTGCAAGCCACTAACACAACCCAGGCCAGTCAGACTAATGATAACGAGTACCACCAGCAAGATTAGTAGCTTGGCTATTCTCCGCTTACTTTGCCCCAAAATCACTTACTCCTCCCCGAAATGCCTCTCTTCAGTACAAGAGAGCAACCAACAATATCCAAGATACAACCACGGTTAAGGAACCGGGTCATACCCACCTTCATGAAAAGGATGACAACGGGCTAACCGCTTTGTACCCAGCCATACTCCCCGGAAAAGACCAAACTTGGAGATAGCTTCATAAGTATATTGGGAGCAACTGGGGACAAAACGGCAGCTAGGTGGCATAACCCGCGATATTGTTACTTGATAAAGCTTAATTAATTCCAGTGCTAACCTCTTCATGCTCCCCCAGTAACCCGGCACGTGACAACAAACCTTTAATTGATTCCCTCAGGCTGGCGTAGCTGACCCCCGCCGCCGGAGAACGGGCGATCAACACAACATCCCACCCCGCTTTCAGTGGCGTCTGCCTCATTATCTCACGAAGCCTGCGCTTCACTCTGTTTCTCACCACCGCTTTACCCAGCCGCCGACTTACCGAAAAGCCATACCGGGATAAATTAAGCCCGTTAGGCAAAGCCTTCACTACCAACAGCTTACTTGCCCACGAACTACCCCTACTGTAAACTATCCCATACTGCTCTGTCTTGGTAAGGTATTGCTCTCCCCTCACAGCTACCACCATCAACCACTATCCTTCAGCCTCACACCACAGTTAATCTCTGGCGACCTTTCAATCTTCTCGCCTTTAAGACAGCACGCCCCCCCCGGGAGCTCATTCTCGCCCGGAAGCCATGCTCACGCTTCCTTGGAATACTCTTCGGTTGATAAGTTCTTTTCGGCACTCTAACTCCCTACAACAAATAATCCTCTGCCTTCAAATGGAATGGTATAGAGGAACACAGCCCTAAATAATAAGGCTAATCTCGCACACCTACATCCCCTGCTTTGCGTACATGCTCTGGCACATAGGGTAAGAGAGCCAGATGCCGCGCTCTCTTGATAGCTACTGCCAGGATGCGCTGGTGTTTTGCACAGGTGCCAGTACGGCGGCGAGGCTCAATCTTGCCTCTATCTGATATATAGGGACGCAATTGTCCTGGATTCTTATAGTCTATTTCTTCAACCTTATCCCTGCAAAAGGAACAGACCTTGCGCTTTGGCACATATCTTCCCTTAGTCGTCCTTCTGCCTCTTATTTCTTTTGCCCTTACCATAAATAACCTCTATAATTTTCTATCCGAAATTAAAAAATCAGTATTAGAACGGGATATCATCCGGCTCTACTAAATCTGACACTACACTATCCTCTCGCCTATCCTCTTGCCTGTCCTCCAGCATCCCGCCTGACGCTCGTCTGTCCAGAAAAATTACCCGGTTGGCAATCACTTCAATTCGAGATCGCTGCTGGCCGTCCTGACCTTCCCAGTTACGCGTATGTAGCCTGCCCTCAGCATAGACCAGCCTGCCCTTACCCAGAAACTGATTGCACTGTTCTGCCAGCCGGTTCCAGGCTACAATATTAAACCACTCTGTCTCCTGCTTCCGCTCACCTTCAGGGGTGGTATATACCCAGTTAGTAGCCACAGAAAAAGAGGTTACAGGCCTGCCGTTAGGAGTGAAACGCATCTCAGGTTCGCTCCCAACATTTCCGATAACAATCACTTTATTCAAGCTAGCCATTTTCCTACCTCGCCATAGACGCCGGGAGTTGGATAATCCTGATACTAATCACCTAACTTTATCAACATATGCTTCAGAATATCTTCCGAAATCTGAAGGCTTGCTTCGAGCTCCCTGGTGCGTGATGGGCTCATCTTAAACCGCGCCAGCATGTAGGTGCCCTCAAGGAAATGCCGTAATTGATAAGCCAACTTCTTCTTGCCCCACCGCTCTACATCGGAGACAGTACCACCTCTATCGGTAATATATTGGCTAACACTGCTTACTGTATTCTCCAGAGATTCTTCATCAACCTCTGGATTAACAATTAAAACCAGCTCATAGTCACGTACTCGGTTATCGTCTTCCTTCTTTAATACCGCTTTTTTCCTAGTTGTCATTGGCCTTCCCAGCAAATTTTATGTCATTATACCACAAAATACGGAATACAAACAATACCGGAGAATAATCTCCACATGTAAAGTAAATAGACAGAGATTATCTTGACAGGATACTCTGCCCCCTGATAGACTCTATTTAATGGAATGACTGCCCCTTAAATGGCGTTAAACGGCCCCGTGGTGTAGCGGTCTAACATGCCACCCTGTCACGGTGGAGATCGCCGGTTCAAATCCGGCCGGGGTCGCCAACTAATGCCGCTGGTATGCCACTCATCGAATAACTCGAGAAAAACGCCTGTTCCAGCCTCAGCTACGCAGCAATAAACCCACACCGTACACTTTAATCTTGTCAAGGAGCACTCTGGCCGTTTTATTTCTCTGTTCCTGGTTCAAGCATACCTTTGGAATATGGCACATGTTTGGCGATAACCTATCTTTATCAAGGCTAACCGGACCCACCACCAAGATAAAGATGTTGATTGAGTAGCGGCGAAAAGAGTACAATCAGGTATGGATGCATAGTACGCCGGATTACCGGCTTCCAGCTACAGAAGCCGTTTTACCGGAAATACTAACTGGCAAGTGGCCAACTAACGGGATAGGGCTTATAAAAGTGCTAATTTTTAATGCTGATTAAATGTAAAAGAAGGCACAGTATTTGTTACTGGAATTAAGAGTTAGCAACTTTGGTATCATTGAGCAGATAAACTGGCACCTTAGCCAGGGGTTGAATGTTATCACCGGAGAGACCGGCGCCGGTAAATCCCTGGTCATTGACGCAGTAGAAACTCTTCTCTCCGGTAAAGCTGGTGAAGCAGTTATCCGACATGGTGCTGAAGATGCATTTTTGGAAGCAGTTTTTGATATAACTCGGCAGGATATGCACTCGCATCTGTACGAACTGCTGACCGAGAGTGGATTAATAGCACCAGGTGAAAATTCGCTTATTATCTCTGGAGAGATACACAGAAAAGCTAGAAGCGTTTTCCGAGCCAACGGCAAGGCGATATCCCGCGAACTTTTGCATCGTATCGGCAGTCTTCTGATAGATATCCACGGACAGAGTGAACATCTGTCTCTCCTCAACCGGGATTTTCACCTTAACTTTCTGGACGCCTATGCCCACACGGCGGATCTCAAAAACCAATTCAGCAGCAAGGCAACCCGGCTACTCCAAATTGAACAGGAGATACGGGCTATTAATGAACAGGCAAAAGAACAGGCCCGGCAGGAAGAATTCCTCAGCTTTCAGATAGACGAGCTCAGACGCGCCGATCTTAAGGAAGGGGAAGAAGAAGCACTGGAAAAAGAACGGACAATTCACGCCTCGAGTGAAAAGTTAAAAGCCGCTTCACATGAAGCCTATGCGGCGATATATGGAGATAACAACTCAACACCGGGCGCTTCGGCACTGGAGAAGCTGAACGAAGCTATAAGCGCAATGCAGAGCATTACTGAATTAGATGACACACTAAAACCACAACTGGATTCCGCGCAGGAATTGGAAGCTGTACTGTCAGATATAGCCAGTGACATCAGAAAATATCGCGACGGCATTGAATATGACCCGCAGAGGCTTCAGGAAATAGAATTTCGGACTGAATTAATCAGGGAACTCAAGAGAAAGTACGGGCAAACTATTACCGAGATGCTTGACTACCTGGAGAACGCTGAAAAACAGTTAGCCACAATCAGTTCATCTGAAGAAAGGCTAAAACAGCTTGAAGAGAGAAAAGGCTCGCTTAAAAAGGAGATGTCTGAAACCGCCGCCGAGCTTCACAGAAAACGCGCTGACGCAGCTAAAAAGCTGATGTCAAAAGTGGATGGTGAGCTACAGGAACTAAATATGTCTCAAGTAAAATTTGAGGTTCTAATAACAGGTAATGAATCCGAAGATGGTCTCCCTTTTCCTGACGGCAATTCCTACGCCTTTACCAAAGAAGGAGTTGACATAGTCGAGTTCAGGGCTTCGACCAACCCGGGAGAGCCTCTTAAACCACTGGCGGCAATTGCCTCTACCGGCGAGATATCACGCTTTATGCTCGCCCTGAAAAGCGCCCTTGCTGAAGCTGATAACATACCCGTATTGATATTCGACGAAATCGACATAGGGGTGGGGGGGAGAAGCGGTGAAGTAATCGGACGGAAGCTATATGAGATAGCCAGCCACCGGCAGGCGATTTGCATTACTCATCTGCCACAGATCGCCGTCTTTGCCGATGCACACTACAGCGTACAGAAGAAAGCTACTGCCGGCAGAACGGCAAGCAAGATTGAATTGCTGCAGGGTGATGACCGGCTTAAAGAAATCACTTTAATGCTTTCCGGCCCTCAGCCTACGGAAATTACCAAGAAGAATGCCGGGGAACTTATGAGAAAAGCAGCCGCGTGGAAGGAGAATATAATAATTAATGATCAGGTGTAAAAAGGTGATTGTTGACACAGAGGCAATGGAAGCGTAAGGTAGTCGATAGCAATTATCAGAACTTTTTCTTAATAATGGAGAGTTTTTATGACATTAACCAGTGAACAAAAAATCAAGCTATACACCAATCTGGTGCGCTGCCGGAAGGCAGACGAGTTTTTTGTAGAAGGCTTTGCCGCAGGTAAAGTCCTGGCATTCTGGCACAGCGGGCAAGGACAGGAGGCAATCGGGGTGGGGGCAGTAACCTTCCTGAGGGAGGATGATTACATCTTCTTCACTCATCGGGGTGAGGGCGTTAACGAGCTTATACCAAGAGGCCTGTCAATGAAGAAGTATATTGCCAGGATTTTCGGAAAGGAAGGCAGTGGCCCAGCCTTTCCTGAGCTGGGCATGATGGGCATGGCGGGAACGGTTGGTGGACTCTTCACCATTGGCGCCGGACTGGCTTTCACCGCCAAGCAGAACGGCAAGGGACAGGTAGTAATGCAGTGCCTGGGAGACGGCGACACCGGCCACGGTACCTTCCACACTGCCCTCCTCATGAGCCGATACTGGAACCTCCCTACTGTCTTCCTTTGCTCCAACAACGCCATGGCCATGTGGGTGCCGACCAATATGATTTACCCCAGGGAGAACCTGGCTGATCTGGTTTATGGCTACGACATACCGTCGGCAGTAGTTGACGGGCAGGATGTTGAGGCCGTCAATTATGCTTCCCAGGCGGCCGTGGACAGGGCAAGAGCCGGCGGAGGCCCTTCGTTCATAGAGTGCAAAACACACAGATTCCGCACTCATAACGAGGGCATGGCAGACTTTTGTCATACAAGTTACCGTGATCAAAGTGAAATTGAGAACTGGAAGCAGAACCGGGACCCCATCAAACTCTATCAGGAAAAGCTCAAGAAAGAGGGTGTGCTGACTGATACTGACATTGCCAGAATCAACAGCGAGATAGCGCTGGAGGTAAAGGAAGCTGAGGAATATGTAGCCGGGCTCCCTGTTCCCAGCGAGGTACCGGATAATCTGGAAAAAGCTATCTACGTAGACTAAGGAAAGTAACCAGAGGTGAAGATAAACAATGAGAGAAATCACATACCGGCAAGCGATAAATGAGGCTCTTTACGAAGAGATGTCAAGAGACAACAAGGTCTACCTCTGGGGAGAGGACGTGTGTCAGGGTAGCGGTTGGGGGACCCATAACAGCCTCGCCGAGGAATTTGGCACGGAGAGAGTAAGGGAAACCGCCATACATGAGGACGCCATCGTGGGCGCTGCCGTGGGTGCCGGTCTGGGCGGTTACCGCATAATAGCGGATATTATGTTCGTAGATTTCCTGCTTTGTGCCGGAGACGAGTTTTTCAATCAGGCAGCCAAATGGCGCGTACATAACGGTTTCCAGAGCAATATACCCATCGTGATTAAAGCCGCCATCGGTGGTTATGCTCATTCCGGTGCGGTACACTCCCAGTGTTTTGAGGGATTGGCAATGCATACCCCCGGCGTGAAAATCGCTCTACCGGCCACCCCCGCTGACGCCAAGGGGCTTCTCAAAGCGGCAATCAGGGACAATAATCCGGTTCTCTACTTATTCCATAAAAAACTGCTGGATGCAACCGGAGAAGTGCCGGAGGGGGAGCATGTGGTGCCACTGGGCGCAGCCGATATTAAAAGGGAAGGCAGTGATGTCACCGTTGTCGCCACCAGCTTTATGGTCACCAAGGCCCTGCAAGTCGCCGACGAGCTACACGAGAAGGGCATCAGCCTGGAGGTAATTGACCCGAGAACGCTGGAACCCTTTGATATTGACACGGTCATTACCTCGGTGAAAAAGACGAAGCGGGCGGTTATCGTCGATGAGGATGTATCACGTTGCGGTCCGGCTGCCGAGATAGCGATGCAGATTATGGAGAGAGCCCATGACTGCCTCGCCTCGCCTATCAAGCGGGTTGCCGCCGCCAACATGCCCCTGCCTGGCGGTTATCTGGAACAATATGCGCTGCCCCAGAATCAGGATATCTCTGCTGCCGTAGAAACCGTTCTGGGATTAAAGTAATCCGGCCGGTAATCTCAGAGGAAATGAAAGAAGGCTAAACACGGTGCGTCATGCCCCTTAAGCCTTACTAAAATAGCAGGCTGTTTTGGTGATTAATGCAGCCGGTATTTTGACATATGGAGCTATACGTATTATAGTGAACAATCACTATTTAACTTATATAGCATAAAAGTATTATAATAGTATATAGAAGGTGCCAGTGCTTATGCTTCGTGGTTTTACTAGTGATTAGAGGCTGCTATGCCAGAGAGACTAACAGGTGGACTGCTAACCCTGAAGTGTGTAAAGTGTTAATTGCTGGAAATGAATGCTAGATATATCTTAACCCGGCATTCTGGTGATTCATATCCTAAATTCAGCAGAATACAATCAGTCATGGAGATAAATATGATTCAGGAGGTGCCTATTGAGCAGATAAGAATAATAAAACCCGTAGTAAACATTTGGTAGAAGCATTAAACAGGAGGATAAAATGCGAAAGGTATTTTTACTGGTACTGGCAATTGTAATGGCGAGCGGATTGATTCTCGCTGGTTGTTCTTCCGCACCAGAACCAGCACCAACGCCTTCACCAGCACCTTCACCAGCACCTTCACCAGCACCTTCACCAGCGCCTTCACCGGCACCAGCACCAGTACCAGCCCCAGTACCAGTACCGGCGCCAACGCCAGGAACTATCCCGCAGTATGGCGGCGTTCTGCAGATCGCAACGAGAGATGCGTTCAATGAGTTCGGCGTTCCCTGGGAGCTACGCGGACCCGCGGGCAGAATATCGAGTTATTTCAATCAGCAACTTATCATGGGGACCAATGAGCCGGGCGTATACGCTCCCTACCTGGCAGAGAGCTGGGAACTTGCTCCAGACAAGTCATACTATGACTTTCACCTGCGTCAGGGTGTCAAGTTCCATGACGGGACTGACTTCGACGCACATGCGGCTGTGTTCTGCTTGACCCAGCTCAAGGAAAGCACCCTTCCTTATCTGCCTACGGTAACTTCAGTGGAAGCTCTTGACGATTATACAATCAGGCTCAATCTGTCCGAGTGGAACATAACCATTCTGGATGACCTTGCCCTGACCGAAACCGGCATGATATCACCCACCGCCTTTGAAAAGTATGGTGTAGATTACATGCAAACGCACCCGGTGGGCACCGGCCCCTTCATGTTCAAGGAATTCGTGCCCCGGCAGACCCTGACACTGGAAAAGTTCCCCGACTACTGGCAGGAGGGAAAGCCCTACCTCGACGGCATAGAAATAACCACCATTATTGACCGGACGACCTGTGAATTCGCTTTCAGGAGTGGTGAATTACACCTCCTGGAAGAAGTGGATATACCAACTGCCGAGTCCGTGACCAAAGAAGGGTACCCCATGGGATCGCTGGTCTTTGGTGGAAAAATGATGCTCTATTTTAATTCCACCGACCCTGACTCCGTCTGGTCGAACCAGAAGGTACGGCAAGCTACTGAGTATGCCATAAACAAAGAGGAGATATGCCAGTCTCTGACTATGGGTTATTATCCCCCATCCTATGAAGTTGTTCACGGCATTAACCAGGTGGGTAATCCGGGAACTACGCCACGCAAGTATAACCCGGAAAAGGCAAAGCAGCTCTTGGCGGAGGCAGGCTATCCCGACGGGTTTAAGGTGGATTGTTTAGTCAATACGAAGTTCAATTGTGATGAACTCATAGCTGTTCAGGAAGACCTCTCAGAAGTAGGCATTGATATCGATATTCAGGTACTGGACGGCGCAAAATTCAACGAAGTAAGGTTCAATGTGGTTCCAGTTAATACGGTGATCTTCGGACGCGATCAAGCTGGAGTGGGCGCGATCGCTATCTACACTTATGAGAACCATAGAGACGACGCTATTTTCTTCAAGGGGTTGAAGAGACCGGATGCCTGGTCTGACCTTCTTCTGCAGTGTATACATACTGAGAGCAGCGCTGGCCAGATAGCGATACTTGAGGAAATTGAACGGATAGGCTATGAGGAACTCATGCATGTTCCTCTCTGGTTTAAGCCGAATATAGACTTCTTCCAACCGACTGTGAAATGGAATCCAAACGAGTACGAAGACTTCCGATTCCAAGGAGCACGCCCATTCCCCAATTGGCAATATGTCTGGCTGGAGGAATAACACAAGCTTTCTCATATAAGGTGAAGTATGGCAGGCTTGAAGCCTGCCATACTTTTTTCTGATAAGCAACTTTGGCAGACGCTTATCAGGAATCTGCTAAAAGTAATGAAGAAGTAAATTTACGCCGTGTCCCTGGAGGAGCTATAATATCCAAAAACCATAATGTACCGGGATGCGGCATCCGAAAAAACAAAAAATTTAAAAAACCGGAGACTAAAAGCGAGACCTATGAGGAGATAAAGGAATGACTTTAGAACAGGTTGCTGACAAGGTTGTAGAAACCGATGTGCTGGTGATTGGCGGAGGCATGGGCGGCTGTTGCGCTGCGGCCAAGGCGGCAGACCACGGATTAAAGGTTACCCTGGCTGAGAAGTCCAAGACGGACAGGAGCGGCAGCGCCGGACAGGGTATTGACCACCTCAGCGGCCAACTACCACGTGATGGCGTTACCGTGCTGGACCTCATTAAAGCCGAAGCTGAATGGATGAACCTCCTTAACGGGGATGGGCGGTGGGCAAACCCCAACATCAATTACAAGTTATTTAGCAACATGTTCTGGATGCTAGAAGAGATGGAAAAGCTCGGCATCACCGCCAAATGGGACGACGGTGAGTACTACTGGATACCCTGGGTCGAATACGGGGGGCGCAAGACAGGCCTCCGCGTGCACTGGGAGCATATCAAGCCGATGCTGGCGAAGGCGGTAAGGAAGAGGGGAGTGAAAGTCCTGGAGAGGACGATGGTGATTGACCTGCTCACCAATAACGGCACAGTTACGGGGGCGACTGCGGTAAACACCCGCACTGGTGAATTTATCGTCATCAAAGCCAAAGCTACGGTAATCGCCACCGGCAATTTTGCACGCCTGTATAACCCGGAGACACCGCTCTTCTGGAAGTACAAGTTCCGCTATCACTGGTGCCCGGCAACAGTCTCTGGAGACGGGTGGGCTATGGCCTACCGGGCCGGGGCGGAACTACTCAACATGGACATAACCGGCTGGGATTTCCGAGTACGAGATGATTTGACCATATCATTCGGAAACTTCCACATGGGTGACGGGATGCCTTCCAAGCTGGTCAACTGGAAGGGGGAAGAGGTTGTTCGTGCCACCGGATGGAATGCAGCCGCATACGCCAAGGCAGTAGACAATGCCCAAGACCCGATATACTATTCCCTGGAACACCTGCCTGACGACTACCACAAGAGAATGGAGGTAGCTTACGCAGACGAGAGGCTGGTATCATTCAAGATAGCTGAAGACAGAAGCTTCAACCCCAGAACACACTGGTATGATTTAATGCCCAATAAACCCCATAATTACGGGCAGATTGTATCCGGTATCTTTATTGATGAGGATTTCAGGACAACATTGAAAGGTCTCTACGCTGTGGGTGATTGTGCCGCCAGCAGCAGTGGCACCGGTGGCAGCAGCTACGGGGGATTTGCCATTGGTGACCATATACACGCTTCGTTTAATGACTTCGATGAGCCGGTTGTGGATGAAGCGCAGGTAGCGAGCCAGAAACAGACGGCGCTGGCACCGATGGCGGTCAAAGACGGCACCGAACCCATGGAGCTTGAGTGCGCCGTTCGCTATATCTGCGAGCGCTACGTGAGCCAGTTCAAATCCGAGGGTAAACTCAGGGAAGGACAGAGACGGCTCGGTTCTCTACGCAGAGTATTCCTACCCAGGCTGATGGCCAAGAACCCGCATTACCTGCTGAGGTGCCTGGAGGTTCGTAACATAATGGACCTGGCAGAGGTACATATCCAGGGCTGCCTGGAGCGAAAGGAAACGAGAGGCAGTCATATCAGGCTGGACTATCCAGAGACAGACCCGTCCCGGGATAATATGCTCACTTTCCAGCGACTGGAAAACGGAAACCCGATACTTGAGATAAAAGAGATCCCGGATCTTAAGCCAGAATACATGAAGGAGGCGGAGCAAACCACATAAACTTCGGCGATTTCTGCCCGCCTGTTTGACGGAATTCCACGTCGGCGCTAGACCTTACTGTATTGGTTTAGCGCCGACGTTCAGTTCAGATTAATCTCAGCTCAATCAACGTCCTCCCGTCCGAATGAGCCTGACTTTTTAGAATACCAGATGGACACCCCCATAATCAGCAGACCTACTACTATTACGGCAATTGTAACCGGAGTGAACCCCCGCTCTTGAAATCCTCCCCCAGCCAGGGGTACCACCATCATTGAGGCCGCAATAACTGAAACCAGGTTGATGACTTTAATCAGGGGGTTTAAGGCCGGTCCGGCGGTGTCCTTAAGCGGATCACCAACAGTGTCACCGCAGACGCTTGCCTTGTGAGCCTCAGAACCTTTGCCACCGTAAAGCCCGTCTTCTATCGTTTTCTTAGCGTTGTCCCAGGCTCCCCCGGCATTTGACATGAACACTGCCAGGAGCTGCCCCACCAGTATCACCCCAGCCAGAAAGCCGGCTAACGCTTCCAGTCCAAAGAGAAAGCCGATAACTATGGGCGAGATAATAGCCAGTAACGCCGGCGTCAGCAGTTCCTTCTGGGCAGCACCGGTGCAGATGGAAACCACTTTCCCGTAGTCCGGATCAACCGTGCCTTCCCAGACTCCCTTAACGTTGGCGAACTGGTGGCGCACCTCATTAACAATATAGTAGGCGGCCCTGCCTACTGCGGTGATGGTGAGCGAGCTAAACAGGAAGGGGATGGCACCGCCGATAAGGAAGGCGACAAAGACCTTCCACTGAATCAGATTGATCGTTTCCAGTTGATAATCCTCGTAAAAAGCGGCAAACAGGGCAACTGCCGCCAGAACTGCCGAGGCAATTGCAATACCCTTGGTGATGGCTTTGGTAGTGTTGCCGACCGCATCCAGGTCAGCCAAAGTCTGCCGTGCCTCAGGTTCCAGTCCCGCCATTTCACCAATGCCATTGGCATTATCCGATACCGGGCCGAAAGCATCCATGGAGATATTGTTGCCCGTCAGCGTCAACTGACCGATACCGCAGAGAGACACGCCGTAGAAGATGTACAGTATTGTTTCTCCACCCGGCCCGCCGCTGCGCCAGATTATGGCCGAACCGATGATGGACAGCGCAATCACTATGATGGCGGCAACGGTGCTTTCATATCCTATCCCGATCCCGGAGAGGATGGTAGTTGCCGACCCTGTCTTGGTTGATTTGGCGATTTCTTTGACCGGCGCACGCTCGGTAGAAGTGTAGTAATCAGTAATATAATTGATAGCTATTGCCAGCAATACACCCACAGAGGTAGCCCAGAAGAAACGGAGGTCATGGCAGTAAAAATAAGCAAACAGGAAGAAGGAGATTATGGATATAACTGCGGCGAGCCAGTAACCCCGGTGTATCGCCTTCATGGCATTCTCCCCCTCCCGCAGCGCCCGTACCTGGTAGGTGCTGATGATAGAAGAAAAAACACCGGCCGCCCGCACCAGCAAAGGAAAGATAATCCAGTAAAGCTCGCCAGTGGTGATGGTCAGTATCAGACCCAGAATCATTGAGGAAACGATGGTAACTTCGTACGACTCAAAGATGTCAGCCGCCATACCCGCACAGTCACCGACATTATCGCCAACCTGGTCAGCGATGACCGCGGCGTTACGGGGGTCATCCTCCGGAATACCCTTTTCCACCTTCCCCACCAGGTCAGCCCCCACATCAGCAGCTTTAGTATAGATACCGCCACCAACACGCATGAACAGGGCAATCAAGGTACCGCCAAAGCCGAAACCCAGCAGCACCAGTGGCGCATCTTTAAAGAATATAATGAAGATTATGGTGCCCCCCAGAAGACCAAGCCCATCAGTGAGCATGCCGGTTATCGTGCCGGTGCGATAGGCTATCTTAAGAGCCTTGGTGAAACTGGTGCGCGCCGCCTGGGCTACCCTGATATTGCCTCGCATCGCCATATTCATACCGATATAACCCACCAGGGCGGAGAATAAGGCACCCATCAGAAAGCCGCCGGCACGGCCCAGTCCAATCAGCCATAACGGGTTATCGTACGCTGACGTGCCACCGGCAAACCAGCCCGTAAAAAACACGAATACCGCCAATGCAAAGACGAGCAGCAATATGGTACGGAACTGACGCATGAGATACGCGTTACCACCGGTACGTATTGCATTAGCAATATGCCTCATTTTCTCGTTTCCCTCGGGCTCCCGCAGGATCTGACGGGTGAGGAAAGCAGCATAAATCAGGCCAATAATAGCTATTACCACCACCCCGATCAAGCCAAATTTCTCGAAAGTAGTCGCGACACGGAAGCCCTCCAGGAGTGTGATATCCATCTTTTTCTCCATCCCTCCTTTTCCTACTTAATCATTAAACAGCCAATATAATATAGCAGATTGCTGGTATTTTTTCCAATTAATATAATAGTTGTGGTTATTTTGATGAGCTCAGCTCGCTTAATTAATTGATTGTAATTGATTGATTAATTATATCCGTAACAACTTGAAAAATTGCCAGCAATGTGTTATTAATATAACCTCATTCCGTAGAGTCAGCCCGAGTTGAATTACACAAACAGAGGTAGTAACCTCGGGAGGGAAACTATGAAAGCTTATTTTCTATTCACGGCTAGCGGGCCACTGGTAATCTTAACTTCATATGATTCCATCGAGAATCCCGAACTCCTGCACAGGCTTCACGCCAAAGGGATTGACAAGTTTATCGCACATGAGGTATCCGTAGAGTCGGCCAGGGAGAAATACGGTATGCACTTCGACGTCGTCCGCCAGAATATCCACGAGACAGACGATTTGAGGGTACTGGACTACAGCGGTGAACGCGCTTTTAAGAACTTCAGCTTTAACGAGCTAGGTAGCCCAATATACCACGAAGCTGAATAATGGCTGATTTAAAATGCGCTTTCCGGCTAGCTGATTGTTGCTATATTCTGATTGTCATTGATAAACGCCGTATCCCCTGGTGAAATCAAGCATCGCTCTTGACAAAATCACAATGATAAGCTACACTCCAGAGTTATAAAAAAATAGTAAAAAATTGAAATCTTGCTAAGGCTGGAGAAGTAGTTACGGAACAAGGGCCCCGGATTAATTCTTTATAGTTAGCGCCCTTTTCAATTATATCAATAAATCTATCGCCAATTCAGGAGGTGATGAGTCTCAAAGCAAGAAGTAAGGGGAATCAAGAAGTATGGAGAGTAATCATTGAGCAAATCATGAAATTATTTAGAAAGGAGCAAGCAATAGTGAAAAAGATTATACCGATTTTACTAGTCACTATCGTATTGGCGGCCTTAATTGCAGGAGGCTGCGCCGAACCGGCCCCCGCCCCTACTCCTACTCCTACCCCTGCTCCTACCCCCACCCCTACTCCAGAACCAGAACTACCACCACTAGAATCAGTACCAGAAAAACCCGCTCCATCTCCCGCGCCATCTCCAGGGGTGCAGCCCAAATTTGGCGGTATCCTTAAGATAGCCTGGCCGTCTACAGAAACCGGACTGTTCGGAGTCCCCTGGCTAATACGCGGTCAGTCACGGCACCCGGCTAATCTCGCCCTGGAGAGAGTGGTTCAGCGCAGCGAAACTGATCCCAGGGGTTATGAGGGAGTCCTGGCCAAAAGCTATGAGCTGGCACCGGACAAGTCATACTATGACTTTAACCTGCGTCAGGGTGTCAAGTTCCATGACGGGACTGACCTCAACGCCCAGGCGGTGAAGTGGAACTGGGACCATCTCCTGGCAATCAAAGACATCCGGGGACTCTTTGCCAAGGTGGATTCTTTTGAGGTCATCGATGACTACACCCTCCGCGCCAATCTCCTTGATTGGGATGCCCTCGTCCTGGATGACTTCCGGCATGAAGCGGCTTACATTATGTCACCAACAGCCTATGAGCAGCACGGCGAAGAGTGGTGCAAGACTCACCCGGTAGGCACCGGCCCGTTCACGCTCAAGGCATATGAGCCAATGCGGAGACATGCCTTCGAAAGGAATCCTGACTACTGGAACCAGCCCTATCCCTATCTTGACGGTATGGAATATATTGCCGTCCCGGACGCTATGACAAGGGTGCTAGCCTTCAAGGGGGAGGAGTTTGATGTCTTATTGGAAGTACCCATGAATCTGGCCAGGGACTTGAAGGATGAAGGGTACAAGCAACAAGTGTACGCGCCCGGCGGTACTTATTCTATCGAGTTCGGTAATATGATAGAGCCTGAGTCTCCCTTCTACGATGTAAGGGTGCGGGAGGCGCTGGAATATGCCCTTGACAAGGAGAAGATAGCCTTGTCAACCGGGCTCGGCTTCTCCAGACCCATGTATGAAATCCTGAGAGGCGCCAATGATATCGCTGATACGGGGGCCACGCCGCGCAAGTATGACCCCGACAAGGCAAGGCAACTGCTGGCCGAGGCCGGTTATGCGGATGGTTTCAAGGTCTCCTTCAAATGCCTTGACAAGTTCTACGGAGACCACTTCGTCGCAGCTCAGGCGTATCTCGGCGAAGTAGGGATAGAGATGGACATCGATGTTCTGGCTGGTCCCGCCCACACGGAGATAAGGTTTGCACTGGGCGATCCATATCAACTGCGGTCAGACCGCACCCGCGGCCAGCCAAGCATTATCGGCGTACTTTACTATGGCACTAGTGACTTCGCCAGCTCGTCCATCAATTATCCGGGAGCCTCAAGACCTGCGGGATATGACGACCTTCTCGACCAGGCAAAGAAGGAGTTGGATCCCGTCAAACAAGCAGAACTGATAGGGCAAATGGAGAAACTGATGTACGACCATGTCTTCCTGGTGCCCATTCTAAATGTCCCTGACCTCGAATTCGTAACCGAAGACCTGCTATTTGACCCCAGTGTCAGGGAAAACGCTTGGTGGCAGCGTGGTGACCGGCAGATACACTGGGAGATAATGTGGCTAGACAGGTAATGTAGGCGGATAGCTACCGATAAGATGCGTGGCAGGCCCTAGGGCCTGCCACGCATCCTCTTTTGTAACCACCAATTATCACTATTCGGCTATCAACACCCCATAAAAGGCACTACACCCTTTTCCGCTTTCATCTGCCCAGGCAGAAATATCCCATATAAGCAGGCCCCGGCAACCATGCCCAACACTATCGCCCACCACACTCCTGAACACCGGAGAAGGATTGTGACCATTGTGCCAGAGCCAATGATGGTACCAAGCTGGTGCCGCTACTTGCAACAGTGCCAAAATTCGGGTAGAATAACCCCACGTGTAGTTCAGGCGAGGAAAAATCTCGAAGAAAATATACATGGAGGTTAAATATGGCAAAAGATACAGCAGACAATCACTATGAGGAGAAGTTTGAATTCCCCCTGTGGAAGCTCATCAAGCAGCGCGCCGAGGAAAAGGACATCAGCTATGTCCAGGCTTCCGGCGAGGTGCTTCCCGAGTACGAAAAGGGCATCAGGTACCGG
>Ga0180432_10000653_pt1 | contig 57236 bp, 53 predicted proteins | sample SS_ome_10_FD_132414 | JGI IMG/M metagenome (GOLD analysis project Ga0180432, IMG submission 132414) | Hypersaline lake sediment archaeal communities from the Salton Sea, California, USA - SS_1_MS_2 metaG | ecosystem: Environmental > Aquatic > Non-marine Saline and Alkaline > Hypersaline >... | reverse complement strand
TTAAGCTAAACTGACTTGGACCCGGCACTGCTCCATCCACCCCGGTAGGGGTGGCCGATTTGCCCGAGAAGATGGCCGGTTTGGAGCGAAACCGGTGTCCGATTTCACCGAAATACGCAATACGTGCTTCCAAATAAATATTCGAAGCTACAGCAGCAATTTTCGAGCTCAAATTCCTCGAATAACCCCCAATAAAATGCGATTTCGGTGCATTTTGCTGAAGCTAAAGGGAAAATAAAAGGCGATAAAACGGCATTTCTGTACCATTCAATTTGAAGCTAGGTTGAAAATTCTGAAAATACTTCATAACGAGTCGCAGGTTCACAAGGTTGAAAGTGTTGCCTTATGTCACATAGTTACAAGACACCCAGGGGGGTTAGCAGAAGCCCTGTAGTTAAAATCCGAGAGACTTTTCAAGAAATCATCCCCTGATATGAGGTCTGTGCAGATTTTATCAATTTATGTTATGCCTTTATGTTTGGACATTTCAAAATGTTTTAGCTTCTATTCTCCGCCGTTATCAGCGAAATCTGGGGGCTTTTGTTCATTTTATTGTCTGGAAACATTATGTTTATTATCTTATGAAAAGAGATAGCACCCAATGAAAATGTGTCAGGCCTTTAAAAACATTTCAGTAAAGACATTGTCCAAAACCCTGTAGTCTCTAATCATTATCTTAGCTACAAATATTGTATTATAAGTATAATTATTTATAGATGTTGTACAATTAACATTGAGTGTAATTACGTTTGGAGGGATGGTGAGCTAAAAACCAATGATTAAGCGTGCGAGGGAATGACTCAAGGGTGACTACGGTTTGGGCAGTATTCTTCTCATTTACAACCATTCTTCAAGGTGGTGGTTGAAAGTGATTTTATCTCCGTCACACTCGATTATTTTCCTTTGTTCAAGGTTATTCAAAGCGGTCTTTATCTCCGCTTTCGATAAACCAGTCTTTTCTTCAAAGCGCTCTACTGGTATTTCATAAGTAACTCTTTTTACCTCTTCTTTAGTCCACGATTGTATTTTTGAATACCCAATAGTATCCCTAATTGTTCTCGTGAGCACCTTCCTTTCTGCTCTCGTTAATTCAATGTCAGCAAGTTTATCAAAGACATCATTGCTTAGATTAGTATACCTTCCGTACGGTCTTCCGTCTGGGTATGAAACACTTCTCGATTTACTCATATTCTGTAAAGCTCCTTATATGTAGTGATAATACAATAAATATTAGTCCTTTGCGTCCTGTCTACTTCGATTAACCTTCTTTTTTCTAATTTTTGAATCTGGTAACTTATAGTATTGTGGTCTATACCAGTCAATTTCTCCAATTTCCTAAAGGATATTTGAGCACAACGTCTATTATTCAATATCGTCTCTTTGAAGATAGCGTGATAAACCTCTCGTTCCTTCGGGAAAAAGGTAAATGTGTCATATACAGTAATCTGCATTTTGCGTTTTGGTCGCTTCATAGTAACTAATATACCACACCACAAATGGAATAGGCTATTAGAATACACCTACACCTCTAGGTTAGTCTATCTATCTACTTGACAATTAGCAATACTTGTAATACAATAATTACATGAAAAAGAAAGAGCAAAAACAAGTTCCTAATATCTCTATAAGGATAAGCAGGGAAGCAGTTCATAAAGCGAAGATAGAGGCAGTGAAGCAGAATATCACTATCGGAGAATGGCTGGAAGCTGCTATTGAGGAAAAGATAATGAAGGAGAATGCTTTAAACAATGAGGAAGCCTAATACACAAACGAATACGGATGCTTTAAACGAAAAGGCGTTTCGAAATAACTTGAGACGACACTATAGTCGTCTTAAAGACGTACTGGATGATTATATGCAGAATGGTGAGCTTGAAGAAGACGACATATATCATGCTGCCTATCGTCTTAGTCAGAGTATTGACTGGTTTTGTAACAAAGACCACCCAGCAGGAGGACACCGTGTTCCAAACAAAGAAGAGGTAATACGCAATGCTATTGGTAAGTATTACAATTGCTTGAATATAAAAACCAGATTTTCGAGGAAAACGTGTATGAGATGTACCTTTCCATATGCCACGTGTTATACGAATAGAGGTTCCGACGACACTTCTCCAAAGCAAAGGCGCGATAAGGTGATAGAAGAGATTAGAAGTGGAATAAAGAGGGAAAGCGAGGTTTGCTTTGGTAGGAAGCCTGCTAAACATGCAATTCCTTTAGAAGAATTCCATGAAAGGCTAGATAGGTTTAATGAGGAGTTTTACAGAATTATAGAAGATTTAGAGGGAGAAGAATGAGTAAAAAGTTAAGCAAAAATCCGAAGCTAACTGAAGCTAAAAGTGTTAAGCAAATGCTTAACAAAAAAAATGGAGCGGGTGATGAGATTCGAACTCACGACTCTTTGCTTGGGAAGCAAATACTCTACCACTGAGTTACACCCGCAGGTTGAGTCCAATTATAGGCAGCGAGGCAAAGGCTTGTCAATATCGCCGTTTCGCTCCCGAGCTCGCTGTGGATGTTATCATCCACAGCCTCTTAAGAAACGGGAAAACCTCTGATCCAGCTTGTATTTGTCCTAAATGCTTTGAGGATTGTAGCTTGTTTATGTTGGAACTAATACAAGACTACGATTTTATAACATGTGCATCATAGCGGGCACGGTAACCGTGCCCCTACGGTTTTATTTCACTCTAATCCCTCGGCAATCCTGTCCTGAGTTTATCGCAGGGCTTATGATAGGCTCTAAATAATGGATTCCCGCTTCCGCGGGAATGACATACTGGTGTCGCTCCTGCGAAGATTGTGCCTGCGAAAGCAGGTAGCAGGAGTCAATGAGGGGGATGTAGCGTAGGGAAAGCCAGTTCATACGTTCGCCCTGAGCCTGTCGAAGGGAGCCTGTCGAAGGGAGACGCGTAGGGTGGGTGTAGCGGAGCGAAACCCACCAATTACCTGAAAGCTGACCGCTGGCAGTTGAAGGCCTGGAAGGTGGGTTCCATTTCATTCCACCCACCCTACGTTATGAAGGCCTGAATTATACTAAACGAGGCCTGCTGATGCGCTCCAGCCCCCGCAGACGAAGAGGCATTGCCCGCTGATATAAGAGGCCTCGTCGCTGACCAGAAACAAGGCGGCGTTGGCTATGTCGCGGGGAACACCGAGGCGGCGCAGCGGCACACCACCTTGAAGACGCTCGCGCGATCCGGCGATCGCCTCCTGCTCCAGCATGGGGGTGTCGATTATACCGGGGCCTATGGCGTTTACGTTTATGTTGTGCGGCCCCAGTTCCGTCGCCAGTCCGCGGGTGAAACCGATTACGCCTGTCTTGGCTGCACTGTAATGCGCCATTGCAGGGCTTCCCGTGAGCCCGAGAATTGAGGAGATGTTGAGGATTTTGCCGTATCGACGTTCCTTCATATGAGGTATCACCGCACGGCAGCAGAGGAAGGCACCCTTCAGGTTGATGTCGATGGTCTTGTCCCACACCTCCTCTGACATTTTAGCAACAGAGGTCGATAAACTGACGCCCGCATTGTTCACCAGGATGTCGATCTTGCCCAAAGCGAAGATTACCTCATTAACGGCGGCATCCACTTCCGGTGCTATGGCAACGTCCGCTTTGATGGCCAGAGCCCTGCCTCCGGCCTTCCCTATCTCGTCGGCGGTTTTCTGACCCGCCTCGAAATCAATGTCTAGTACGGCGATCACGCCGCCCTCCCCGGCGAGACGGTAACAGATGCCCTGACCGATGCCGCTTCCCCCGCCTGTTACTATCGCTACTTTATCCTGTATTCGCATAGTCTGTACACTTCCATATATTATTCAGTAGTTCTTACCTGCCTCTTGTGTTAAAGGCCGAGACCATCCCTCAAGGCCAGGCCCTGTTATCCAGCTTTTCCTTATAGCTTTCAGGAAGGAACTTTCGTCGAGCTCAAGTTGTTTAAGGATATCTGAAAGTAAATAAGGACTTATGGTTTTGGCCGGGTGAATGGGAATAGGTGCACGGCGACAGTCTGATGGTGGAATATTGCATGATCGCACTTTTGGCGAACTTTTTCAAACCCCAGGATTTGAAGACCCGTGGTGACTTGCCGTGCTTTGAGCAGAGGCAGCTTTGTCATACTGCTACTGCAACCCAGCTTGTGCCGATTTCTTCGGGAATCTCTTCGCCATGCTCCTTGCGGTATTCGAGGCAGAGCTCAAGCACTTCTTTTATATTAGCGAGACATTCATCATGTGTCTCACCCTGAGCGTGAGCTTCCGGTACGAGAGGACAACTGGCTATATAGAAACCGTCTGGTGCCTTTCTGATGACAACGGTGTATCCCATATTCGGGTTCTCCTTTGATGCAATTATAGCATATTGCAGAATAGAAGATGCCTGAACTGGTACCGACTCAGCTATATTGCCTAGTACGCTTGACTCGCCCCGCCCCACCTGCCGAAGGAGATGCGGTTGAGGAAGCGGTCCCAGGTGTTGCCCGAGAGGTTGCCAACCCGGTTCATACGCAGTACCATATTTATCACCCGGGCTTTTTCGGCGCCGTAGGTTTCCTCAAGCCTGTTCGAAGCTTCGGGAGTAGGGTTCATGTCGGAATCGGCCCAGTGCTGAGCGTAGAGCACGGCGACTGCCTCGTCTTCGGGGCAGTTGTCCACACTGCCAGCAAGAAGGTTCCCAATCTCGTCCTTATCAACCCCGCTACGCAGCGCCTCCCTGGTGTGAGCCCAGGAGCAGTAGCGGCAGCCGTATACCGAAACCACCGCCAGCATGAGCCTTTCCCTGAAGGAATGAGGTATGACTTTCCCTCTCATTATTCTCAACACTTGCCTCAGGTTCTTTATCAGGAAGAGCTGGTCCGAAAGGAATTCCCCCAGGCCGTGGTATGTCCTCCTGTTGAACTTGCACGCGCCCGCTATCCCCGAAACTGGTTGTGACACATCTTTTACCATCACGAACCTCCCCCTGTTTGTACTGTTTCCAGCCTGTCCTGGTGCTTCTCAAGCAGATTCTTTAAGTACTGGCCTGTATATGAAGACTCAACCCTGGCGATCTCCTCCGGTGTGCCTGTGGCCACCACCCAGCCCCCGCGGTCGCCGCCGCCGGGGCCGAGGTCAATAATATAATCCGCGCACTTAATAAGGTCAAGATGGTGCTCAATGAGAATTACCGTGTTACCCCCGTCGACGAGGCGCTGCAGTACTCCAAGCAGGGCAGCCACGTCCTCGAACGAAAGGCCGGTGGTGGGCTCGTCGAGTATATATAGTGTCCTGCCCGTGGAGCGGCGCGAAAGCTCACTGGACAGCTTCACGCGTTGCGCTTCGCCTCCGGAGAGGGTGGTAGCGGGCTGCCCCAGCCGGATATAGCCCAGTCCCACGTCTTTCAGCGTGGAAAGCTTGGACTTGATCGCGGGAAAGTGCTCGAAAAATGGGTAGGCATCCTCGACACTCATCTGGAGCACTTCTGCAATATTCTTGCCCTTGAACTTAATCTCCAGTGCCTCGCGATTGTATCGTTTCCCCTTGCATACCTCGCAGGGAACGGTCACATCGGGGAGGAATTGCATTTCGATATGGTTGTAGCCCTCGCCGCCGCAGGCCTCGCAGCGGCCCCCCTTAACGTTGAAGGAGAAGCGCCCCGGACGGTAGCCCCGCATCCTGGCCTCGGGCACAGTGGCGAAAAGCTCGCGAATAGGGGTGAAAGCGCCGGTGTAGGTGGCGGGATTTGAGCGGGGGGTGCGCCCGATGGGGGACTGGTCGATATTCACCACCTTGTCTATGTGCTCTATCCCTGTGATACCGTCGCATTCACCGGGCAAATCCTTCGCTCTGTACAGGATATGGGCAAGCTTCCTGTGCAAAATCTCGTCTATAAGTGTGCTCTTGCCGCTTCCGGATACGCCGGTAACGCAGACGAAAAGCCCCAGCGGTATCTTCACATCTATGTTGCGGAGGTTATTCTGCCTTGCACCCTCGATTACCAGTGCTTTGCTCGAGTTCGTGCGCCGTTTAAGGGGGAGGGGGATCTCCTTTGTGCCGCTTAGATACTGACCTGTCAGCGACTGAGGACTAGACATAACGTCGTTCAGCGTGCCGCTGACCACTACCTTTCCTCCATGCTCACCGGCGCCCGGTCCCATGTCGATGATATGGTCGGCAGCACGCATCATGGCCTCATCGTGCTCCACAATCAGCAATGTATTGCCCAGGTCTCTCAGCTTCTTCAGGGTCTCGATGAGCCTGGAGCCGTCGGCAGGGTGCAGGCCGACTGTAGGCTCATCGCAGATGTAGAGCACACCCATGAGTCCACTCCCGATCTGGGTCGCCAGTCGGATTCGCTCGGCCTCTCCCCCGGAGAGGCTGCCGGCCACCCTGTCAAGGGTCAGGTAATCCAACCCTACATTCATCATAAAGCCCAGGCGGGAGCGAATCTCCTTAAGAATCTGGTGCGCAATCAACTGCTCTCTGCTGTTGAGCACAGGCCGGCGACCGTCGTCCGCCGAGCCATCGAGCTTCCTCGTCCACTCAAGGGCCTGCTCGATGGACATCGAGGTTACGCTGGAGATATTAAGGTCGCTGATGGTTACCGCCAGGGATTCTGGCTTAAGCCGCTGCCCTTTGCAGACAAGGCAGGGCTTTGCTCTCATGTAGCGCTCGATTTCGGCGCGCACGTAGTCGGACTCGGTGTCCCTGTGACGCCTTTCCAGGTTGGGGATTACGCCCTCGAAGGATGTATCCCACTGATAAGCTCGCCCGAGCTGGGTCTCATGCTTCACGGTTATCAACTGGCTGCCGCTGCCATAGAGGATGATGTTAAGCTGCTCCCGGGTGAGGGTCTTGACCGGTACATGGACCGAGAACCCGTACCTGCGGGCTACGGATTCCAGCATGCTGGAATACCAGGAAGTGATAGAGGTTGTTCGGGACCAGGGCCGGACAGCGCCCTCGGCGATAGTCAGCTCTTTGTTGGGTATGACCAGCTCGGGGTCCATTTCCAGCTTTACTCCCAATCCGGTGCACGCCGGGCAGGCTCCGTGTGGGCTGTTGAAGCTGAATGTTCGGGGCTCAATCTCACCGAGGCTGATCCCGCAGTGGACGCAGGCGAAGTGCTCCGAGAACAGGAGTTCCTCTCCGTCGACAATAGATAACAGCACTACTCCGGCGCCCAGCTTCAAAGCTGTCTCTACAGAGTCGGAGATGCGCCCTGTCTGTTCCTCATCCCCTATCACCAGACGGTCGACAACAGCCTCGATGGTGTGACGCTTGTTCTTGTCGAGGTCGAACTCCTCCGAGAGGTCGTGTATCCTGCCATCCACGCGCACCCTGACGTACCCCGCTTTTCTCAGGTCCTCGAAGACCGCGTAGTGCTCCCCTTTACGGTCCCTGACCAGCGGCGCCATGATCATGAAGCGGGTGCCCTGAGGAAGTTCCAGGACGGCATCGACGATTTGCTGGACGGTCTGGCGCGATATCTCACGGCCGCACTGGGGGCAGTGAGGGCGGCCGACGCGTGCGAAAAGAAGCCTGAGGTAGTCGTAGATCTCGGTTACGGTGCCTACTGTAGACCTCGGGTTGCGGCTGGCCCCTTTCTGGTCGATGGAGATGGCGGGGCTCAACCCCTCGATGTAGTCCACATCGGGTTTCTCCATCCTGCCCAGGAACTGACGCGCGTAGGCGGACAGCGACTCGACATAACGGCGCTGTCCTTCGGCGTATATGGTATCGAAGGCCAGGGAGCTCTTGCCCGAGCCGGAGACGCCGGTTATGACCACAAAGCGGTCCCGGGGTATGGTGACGTCGATATTCTTCAGGTTGTGCTCGCGGGCGCCCCTGACGATTATGGCATCCAAAGGCATTGGCATCACTTCCATTAACGGTGGCTAGCGTTTCATTGTAGCATATTAATCAGGGGCAAAAAAGGGTGCCAGGGTGTGTTTGGCTACATGAGGCGGTCGGGTTCTAAACGCGTTGTCATTAATGCGAAGGTAGGGGCGTTTCGCGAAACGCTCCTACGAACGGTTAAACTTGGGTAACTGGCATTGGATTGTGCTAGGCGGAAGCTTAGATGCCTGGATTCCCGCTTCCGCGGGAATGACATACTGGTGTCACTCCTGCGAAAGCAGGAGTCCAGACGCGTAGGGTGGGTAGAGCGCAGCGAAACCCACCAATTACCTGAAAGCTGACCGCTGACAGCTTAATGCACAAAAGGTGGGTTCCATTTCATTTCACCCACCCTACCGCTCTATAAAAAGTACGGGGCTTTCAATTGAACGCCCCTACGAATGGTTCGACCGAATAAGCCCTGTTTGGCTAGCCGACGACCGCTTTACCGATCATGAGCCTGGCTATAATCATCTTCTGGATCTGCGGCGTACCGTCGCCCATCTGGTAGCCAAGGACATCCCGGAGCCGTGTCGAGATCATATGTTCCGTGCTATAGCCCGGGTGCCCGATTATGACCATCATGTCTTTAATCGCCTGAAGCGAAACTTCGACGCTGAACCACTTTGCCATTGAGGACTCTACAGTATGCGGTTTCCCCTGGTCTTTGAGCCACAGAGTCCGGTAGCAGAGCATCCTTGCCGCCTCGATCATAGTGTGGTGCTCGGCTATTGGGAAGGAAACTCCCTGGTAGGAGGCAATCGCTCTGCCGAATGCCTTGCGCTCCTTGGACCATTCCATGGCGTCCTGGAGAGAGGACTGAGCTCTGGCCAGGCACGTCAAGGCAACGATTATCCGGAGCCAGTCGAGAGTGCCCATGACTGTGTAGAAACCCATGCCCTCATCACCTTCGCGGTACTTGGCGGGGATGCGCACGTCGTCGAATGTCACGAAGCTGGGAAATAAGCCGGCGTTGCCCATCCAGGGGAGGTGCGTTATAGTCACGCCGGGCAGGTCGACGGGGACCCAGAACAGGCTTACCCCTTTAAATCCGGCATTGGGGTCGGTCTTTGTGGATATGGAGACTGCATCGGCTACGGTGGCACCGGGGAGTGGAGTCTTCTCACCGTTGATGATGTAGTCGTCCCCATCGCGAACAGCCTTGGTTACAATACCAGCGGCGTCTGAGCCGGCTGCCGACTCGGTGAAACCGAAGGAATGTCTCTTATCACGAGAGATAAGCGGGGGAAACCACTCGTCCTGGATATCCTGCGGTAGAGTCTGCAGGAGAGCGCTTGTAGCCTCCATACCCCCTACGGCCTCCACAGTGGGGTCTACCTTGTGTACCTCTTCGTGTATAATGCCTATCTCAACGTGACCGTATGGATAACCCCCGTATTTTTCCGGCACATTAATCTTCGTCCATCCCAGTTCAACTATCTTTTTATCTATGTCGAGCAAAGCTTCATGCAGTTCCTGCGGCTGCATCTTGGAACGCTCAAGTGCTCCCGGTGCGAGCTCCTTTTGAGCAAATCTTCTTACCTCTTGCTGCAGTGCCTCCTGGTCCTCGCTAAAGCCAAAACCTGACATTCTGCGGTGCTCCTTTCTTGGTCGTACCTCAACTGCTGAAGCTGTGAGGGACCCTTCTGAGTATAGCATTTGTAGCTGTGAGGGTCAAGTTGAGACACAGGAGTGCAGTTATCATTTCGCTCTAGGCTGTTTAAGTTGTAACATGATGACTCGTAGTGCTATAATACTAGATTAGCAAAAAAACAAGCTGGACGGTTTAGTAAATGGCTAATAAGCGAGACTACTATGAGGTTCTCGGGGTCGACAGGAATACCTCTCCCGCAGATATAAAGAAGGCGTTCCGAAGGCTGGCTTTCAAGCACCATCCTGATCACAACAAGGACCACGGGGCCGAGGAGAGGTTCAAGGAGATCAGCGAGGCCTACGAGGTTCTCAGTGATCCTGACAAGCGCGCGGCCTACGACAGATTTGGCCATGCCGGAGCCCAGGGGTTTGGCGGCCGGGGTTTCGAGGGCTTTGACTTTGGAGGGTTCGGGGACATCTTTGAAGCCTTCTTCGGAGGCGCTACTACATCGAGGCGTGGTGGGCCGCAGAGGGGTGGTGACCTGCGCTACAGCCTGGACATTTCCTTTGAAGATGCTGTTTTTGGCTGCGAGAAGGAGATTGAGATCGTAAGAACTGAGAGATGCTCGGTTTGCAGCGGTACCAGGAGTGAGCCCGGCAGTCAGCCTGAAAGGTGCCCCGCATGCAATGGCACCGGTGAGGTGCGGCAGGCTCAGCGCAGCATATTTGGCCAGTTCATAAATGTGACTACCTGCAGCCAGTGCCATGGCGAGGGCAGGATTATAACGAAGCCCTGCCATCACTGTAAGGGCCAGGGCAGAGAGCGCGTGGCGCGGAAGATAGCCATCAAAGTCCCTGCTGGCGTCGATGACGGAACTCAGATTCGAATTAGTGGTGAGGGTGATACAGGCAGAAGCGGGGGCTCTCAAGGGAACCTTTACGTCACACTTTCAGTGAAAAAGCACAAATTCTTCAAGCGAGATGGGAACGATATCCTCTACGAACTGCCGATAAACTTCGTCCAGGCCGCGCTGGGAGACGATATTAAGATACCGACTCTGGATGGTGACTTTACGCTCAAGATACCGGCCGGTTGCCAGAGCGGCAGGATTTTCCGCCTCAAGGAAAGGGGCGTTGTACATCTTCGCGGTTACAGTCGTGGAGACCAACTGGTGAGAGTTCACGTGGTTACTCCTCAATCCCTGGATGCCAAGCAGAAGAAGCTATTACGGGAGCTTGCGAAGGACCTGGAGGAGGCGAAGCTGCCCCAGGATGACCGGAGTTTCTTCGATAAGGTCAAGGATACCTTCGGTAGTGGGGCCTGAAAGTACGGAGTGCGTTAATTATCCTTGATACGTATCGTCCCTCGTGGTATCCCGTGACTGAAGAGAGGCCGGGACTCTAGGCTATGCACCGATTTTTTCTTCCTCGGGATTGCTTTACCCGGAGCGGCGTTACTGTTGCTGGCCAGCTGGTTCATCGGCTGCGTAACGTGCTTCGTCTGGGAGCGGGCGATTGTGTTGTTTTCCTTGACAATAGCGGGTGGGAATATGAGGTGGAACTCGGACAGATGAGCGGCAGCAAGCTCGAAGGGACAATCATCAGCAAGGCTCCTGCTGCCGGTGAGCCCCAAACCGGGATAACACTGTATCAGGCGCTGCTAAAGGGAGGCAATTTTGAGTCGGTGCTTCAGAAATGCACGGAGGTTGGCGTGACAGGCTATGTCCCCATAATCTGCGAACGGTGCGTGGCCGCTGAGCCCACGGGCAGCCGTCTTGGCCGCTGGCAGAGTGTCATAGTCGAGGCAGCACAGCAGTCGAGGCGGGGCAAGCTGCCTGTTTTACATAACGTAGCCCAATTCAAAGAGGCATGCAGGTCAGCTGCCGGATTATCTCTGTTACCCTGGGAAGGGGAAAAGGTGAGAGGAATCGGCACTGTCCTTGCGGGATTACCGAAAACTGAGAATATATCTGAAGTCGCTATCTTTGTCGGCCCTGAGGGTGGATTCTCCCCCGGCGAGGTGAATTATGCCCGGAGCTGTGGAATCGAACCGGTAAGCCTGGGCAGCCGCATACTGCGGGCGGAGACCGCTGGGTTGGTCACTGCTACCGTCATCCTTTACGAGTTTGGAGAACTACGCGGCGATTCTCAGATATAGCGCTGCCGCAATTTGCTGCTATTGACATCCCCGCTGACCCGTGTTATAAGACACGTCACCAAGAAGCTCGCACACGGTCTAGAGCCGAATTCGCATTTGGTTTCCGCGCTTTCTGCCCTGCAACCCGCGGGCCTCAGCGGGGGTGTACGGAATGGTTGCGCTGGACCAGCCTTGTTCCGCAATACTGCTGGGCCGGGCAGTTGCTGTGCATTATGAACAGGAGGGCGGAGGAGAGAATAATGGCTAGAAAAAAGGCAGCAGCCGGCAGGACCCCAAGTTCAGACATAGTTATACAGGACCTGGTGGACAGCGTAGAAGATGAGCTTATCATCATCGATAGTGAGCACCGGGTCAGATTCGCCAATTCAGTGGTGCGGGGGAGATTGCCTGAAGGAACCGAGTCGCCGGTCGGTATGCTTTGCTATGAAATCTTCCAGGATAGGGACAGCCCCTGCAGCGCCCCCCTATGGAACTGTCCGCTTACGGAGGTAATGCAAACCGGCAGCGCCGCAACGGTTGTTCACCCTGAGCCAGCCCTTGGGGTTGAACGGTATGTCAAGATCACCACATATCCACTCCGGGATAGCAGGGGCAATATCAACTGCATAGCAGAGCTGAGAAGAGATGTTACTGCGGAGAGGGCGTTAGAGACACAGATCTTGAGGCGACATCATCAGCTCCTGGCGTTGAGTCACATTTCGAGTGCCGTGAGCGGCCTGTGGGATTTGGATGCCATCCTGAAGGTTGCTCTGGACAATGTGCTGGAGATTATCAATGGCGCTATCGGAGGGATTCTGCTGTTGGATGATCATTCAAAGACCCTTCACTACCGTGTCCAGCATGGCCTGTCCGCGGCATACACCGAGGAGATGCGTTTGCGCCTTGGCGAGGGAATTGCGGGAAGCGTAGCCCAAACAGGTGAGCCCGTGTTGCTGGAAGATGTCTCCAGAAGTCCCCTTGTAGCGCGCCCTGATCTGGTGAGCGCGGAGGGACTGAAAGGGTTCGTGAGCATTCCTTTGAAATCTAAGGATAAAGTTGTGGGTGTGATGAACGTTGCCAGCCACGTGGCAGGGCGGTTTGGTGCAGACGACGTATCATTGCTCAATACGATTGGCGATTACCTGGGCACGGCAATCGAGCAAGCGAAGCTGTATGAGGGGTTGAGAATGGGTAGAGAGAGATATCAAAGACTGCTTCAAAACGCTCTCACAGCACAGGAGGAGGAACGAAAAAGGGTCGCCCGGGAGTTGCATGACGAGACCAGTCAAACAATCACGAGTTTGACCCTTAATTTACAGGCTGCTATAGGCATGGCAGAAATGAGAGGCATTGGAGATACTGAATTTCTGGATAAATTGAGGACAATTCACTCTAACGCGGTACGTGCTGGCAATGAGATAGTCGGCCTGATGAAGGAACTCCGACCTACATTGTTGGATGAACTCGGGCTGGCTGCTGCAATACACCGGTATGCGAAGGACACTCTTCAGCCTTGCGGCATTAATGTGTCTGCTGAATTCAAAGGCACGGATGAGCGCTTCCGTCCGGAACTTGAGGTGACGCTTTTCCGCATCTCGCAGGGCGCAATCGGTAACATAGTTGAGCACTCGGGGGCAAAGAATGCTAAGATTGAACTGAAGTGCGACGCTGATGAGTGCCTGCTGAACATTGAGGATGACGGCAAAGGTTTTGAGGTTAACAAGTTGACACGGGTGGACTCCAGCGGCCGCGGCACAGGTGTATTTACTATGAAAGAGCGTGCGAGATTGGTTGGTGGCCGCTGTCGTATTGAGTCCCGGCTCGGGAAAGGGACAAAAGTCAGGGTGAAGATTTCACGGGCGAGCGAGGACGTAAATGAAGAAGATAAGAGTGCTGGTGGTTGATGATCATACCCTCGTGCGGGATGGGATTCGCGCTCTGCTGGCGCTTGCTGCGGACATAGAAGTGGTCGGCGAGGCAGCAAGCGGGAAGGAAGCGCTGCAAAAGGTAAGACAGCTTGGGCCCGATGTGGTGCTTATGGACCTGGCAATGCCCGCTATGGGCGGACTGGAAGCGACGCGCAGAATACGGAGGGAATTCTCCGGAACGAAGGTGCTGGCAGTGACTCAGTACGATGACAGCGAGTACGTCATACCCGTCATCGCAGCAGGGGCCTGCGGCTTCATTACCAAGAGCGCGGCATTCTCGGAGCTTGCCTCGGCGATTCAGGCTGTCCATAATGGAGATTCTTTCCTCTCGCCGTCGGCGGCGTCGGCCCTGGTTGAGGAATGCCAGCAAAAAACAACCGATAAAGCGGAGGATGACCCGTACCAGCAACTGACGGATAGGGAGAGGGAAGTACTCAAGCTGGTCGTTGAGGGACATACAGCCAGGGAAATTGCGGAAATAATGATCGTCAGCCCTAAGACCGTTGAATGGTACAAGACCAGCCTGATGAACAAACTGAATATCCATAACAAAGCTGACCTCATTAGGTATGCCATCCGCAGGAGAATCATAGCTCTGTGATTGTTTAGACGGGAACGCCTCTTTTCACTTCTAAGGGTCTCTCCGAAACCGGGATTTTCCCGGTCCGCAAATCAGGGTTTTCCCCGGCAGGATTTCCAGAGATTTAGTCTGGTCATACCCGGTGGTGTTACTGATTGCCTCGCCGCTGGAAGAGAGTAGTATACGAGCCATAGCTTGACTACTCCTATGGAGGCGGTCTGATGAATTCGTCTGTAATTAGTAGTACTCGCGAATGCCAAACCACGGCAATAAAAAAATCCACTATGGACCACAGCCTTATCCCGCCCTGCCAGGATGCTTGCCCCTTACATATGGACATCAGAGAATACGTTGATCTGGTGGCTCAGGGAAGGATTATGGAAGCGTTGCAGGTTATAAGGAACGGCAATCCTTTCCCGTCCATTTGTGCCTACGTGTGCACTCATCCCTGCGAGGAAGCCTGCAGGCGTTACCAGGTAGATAAACCCGTCGCAATCCGGGCGCTGAAGAGGTTCGCTGTAGAATTCGGCGGGGATAAGATGGTTCGGGCTGAAGCTGAGAGTAAGCACGCCGAGAAAGTTGCTATAGTTGGTTCCGGCCCCGCAGGATTGGCTTGCGCTTATTATCTGAGGAAGCTTGGCTATCCGGTGACTGTCTTTGAGGCTCATTCGGAACTGGGAGGTATGCTCCGGGTAGGTATTCCCCAGTACCGCCTTCCCCGTACAGTAGTGGACACTGAGGTCCAAAGATTGACCCAGATGGGGGTTGAAATCAGGACGAATACCCGTGTAGTGTCTCTGGACCTGCTCTTAAATATGGGTTACAAGGCTGTTTTCGTAACTATTGGTGCTCACCAGGGCCTCCGAATGGGGATAGAGGGAGAGGAAACCCCCGGAGTAGTAGATGGAGCTACCTTTCTTCGGGAGGTCAACCTTGGTCTCAAACCATCATTGGGGAAGAGGGTTGCTGTGGTGGGTGGAGGGAACGTAGCGGTCGATGCTGCACGGACTGCGCTTCGACTGGGTGTGAACGAAGTGAAGATTCTTTACCGGCGTAGCCGGACGGAGATGCCAGCGAGCGATGAAGAGGTTCAGCAGGCCACAGAGGAGGGAATTGATTTGCAATTCCTGGTGGTGCCGACCCGAAGAGACAGGGAGAACGGGGGGCTGAGTGTGACCTGTGTCAGGATGGAACTCGGTGAGCCTGATGATAAAGGAAGGCGTCGGCCGGTGCCGGTAGAAGGCAGCGAGTTCGACGAGAGGTTCGATACCTTGATAGTGGCGATAGGGCAAGCACCCCAGACCCCTGGTGGTTTCGGCGTTAGAGTGGGGAGGGGCAGTACCATTCAGGTTGATCCGGTTACGTTCATTACCAATAGGTCAGGGGTCTTTGCCGGTGGAGATGCCGTCACCGGGCCGGCGACTGTGACTGAGGCGCTGGCGGCCGGCAGGCTGGCAGCCAACCGCATCGACGACTACCTGCAACACAGGTATCCGTTGGCCGATAAAGACTCAAGGGATAAGCTATCGGGTGAGTTGCTGCCCGAGACCATAGAAATGATAAGGAAAATTGACAGGCTTGAACTGCCGACCATTCCTGCACGAGCACGGGCGAATGACTTCGAGCAGGTGGAACTCGGCTATAGCTGGGAGGCGGCTATCAACGAAGCGAGAAGGTGCCTCCGGTGTGGCATGGGCGCAGACATTCTTTTTCAGGACAAGTGTGCCACTTGCCTCACCTGCCTGAGGGTCTGCCCGTATCACGTGCCGTACCTGGATGCCGGTGGCACAATACGAATACCACCCGATCAGTGTCAAGCCTGCGGTGTGTGCGTCGTGGAGTGTCCGGCGAAGGCGATAGTGCTACGTAAGCCTTATGACCGCCGACATATAAATGAAGAACTGGAGCATGTTCTTAAAGCAGCGGCACAATCGAATGTCAGACCGCTGATTGTCGGATTTTGCTGCCAGTATGGCCTCTTTGGCACCGGCGCTCTGGCAGGCCTCTGGAGAGGGGCTGGGGCAAGCATATGGATAGTGCCTGTCCTCTGTACTGCCAGGGTAGAAGCCGGTCACATGCTGCGCGCATTTGAAATGGGAGCCGAGGGGGTTTTTATCGCCGGTTGCGGGGAACAGTGTGCCAGGGAAAACACCGATTTCTGGGTACGTCAGCGTGTTGAGAAGGTAAGGGAGGTGTTGACGCAGATCGGGCTTCAGCCGGAACGCATCCAGGCGTTTGTATCAACTGTCACGAATGATGGCGACCCTGCTGAAGAACTGGACAGGTTTGCCGAGCAGGTAGGCAATCTCTACTTAGCTTCGATAATAATGCAGGAGGTGAAAAGTTGATAGTTGCGGAGCAAAAAAGTATTGAGGAAATAAGCCGGATGATTGAGCCCTATGGCAAGGTGTTAATCCTGGGTTGCGGCACCTGTATGACTGTTTGTGATGCCGGTGGTGAACGGGAGGTCTCCTTTCTTCACAGCGCATTGGATTTGGCTCAAGCAAGAAGCGGGGATGGTGTACATTCATTCTCGGAATACACGATAAAAAGGCAGTGCGATCCTGAATTCCTGGAGATGCTGCCAGGCAGAGTAGAGGATGTTGATGCCGTTCTTTCGTTGGGATGCGGTGTCGGGGTGCAGGCCGTTGCAGAACGTTTTCCCGACCTGCCTGTGCTGCCAGGGGTTAATACCTACTTTATGGGTATGCCGAAGGAGTGGGGAGTATGGGATGAACGGTGTGCTGCGTGCGGCGACTGCAGGTTGGGAGAGACTGCCGGCATTTGTCCCATCACCAGGTGCACAAAAGGAATACTCAACGGCCCCTGTGCCGGCACCAAGAACGGTAAATGCGAGGCAAACAAAGACATGGACTGTGCCTGGGTTCTCATCTACCAGCGGCTGGAGAGGTTGCAGCAGTTGGAGAACATGCGGCGGTACTATCCTCCGAGGAACTTCCGGACTATTCCCAGACCGAGGAGGATAACGAGTAAAGCAACTGTTGAGGTAGGGGGGAATAATGAGTAGCTCCCTGTTTGAGGAAAAGCTTAACTCGGGCGAGTTTCTGGTAACGACGGAGGTCGGGCCACCCAAGGGGGCAGATGTTTCGGAGATGGCCCATCACATAGATTTGCTCAAGGGCAAGGTCGACGCCATAAATGTTACCGACCATCAAAGCTCCGTGATGCGCTTCCCCTCGATAGGCGGCTGTCTGATGGTGAAGGAGAGCGGTGGCGAGCCAATCCTTCAGATCACCTGTCGTGATCGTAACCGCCTGGCGATTCAGGCTGAGCTTCTCCTGGCCTTCTCCCGGGGTATCTGTAACGTGCTTTGTCTGACTGGCGATGCTGTCGATGTAGGAGATCATAAGCAGGCGAAGCCTGTATTCGACCTGGATTCGGTGCAGCTCCTGAGAGTAATAAGGACAATGGAATCCGGTACGGATATGGAAGGGAACGAACTCAAGGGAGTGCCGAAGTTCTGTATAGGTGCCTCGGTGCACCCCGAGGCGGATTTCATAGAGCCCCAACTGGTCAAATTTGACAAGAAGGTTGCTGCCGGAGCGCAGTTCTTCCAGACACAGGGCATTTTTGAATTGGGAAGCCTGCGCAGGTTTATGCAGTACGCCTCCCAGTTCGATGTTAAAATTTTGGCCGGTATTATAGTCCTGTCCTCTGCAAGGATGGCTAAGTATATGAACGCAAATGTGCCGGGTATAACTGTTTCTCAGTCAATTATCGATGAGCTGGCTGATGTGGAGAAGGGAAAAGGGCTTCAAAAAGGTATCGAGATCGCTGCGAGGTTTATACAAACAATAAAGGAGGAAAGGATTTGCCACGGCGTTCACGTTATGGCGGTTGGCAACGAAGGAATAGTGCCCGATATTCTGGATGCGGCCCAAACAGCCGGTACACATGCGTGAGATGCCGCTTCCCCGGGAATTGCCGCTCGGGGCATGATAATCAAATCTAGATGAAGGAGGCAAGGAAAATGAAGAAGAAAGGGAAGCAGAAAGAGAAGATTCTGATCATAGATGACGAACCTGATTTCATGGAAGCTTTCCGGATGACTTTGGAGGGCAAGTCATACAAGGTTATGGCTGCCTCCAGTAAGGCTCAGGCACAGGAGATGGTGGGTTTAGTCCCTGACGTTGTGGTTCTGGGTACGCTCGCCCCGGCGGGGCATGCCTTTGCCCTGCATCAATGGTTGAGGAGTCATCCACGGCATAAAGACATACCGCTGATGGTGATTGATGCCCGGTATGAGGAGCGGTCGATCAAGGGATGGAGAAGGTTTGAGGGAATGCGGCTTGAGGCCGAGGATTATGTGACGAAGCCAGTCGAACCAGCCTCACTGGTTCCCAGGATACAGCGCCTTCTGGAAGAAGCGACGAGGGTTTTGAAGGTGCTGGTTGCGGATGACCATACCATGGTCAGGGATGGAATATGTGCGGTTCTCGGGTTGCATAAAGACATCAATGTTGTAGGCGAGGCTGTTGATGGACAGGATGCACTTGAGAAGGCGATGAGGCTGTTGCCGAACGTGGCGCTGATGGATATAGTCATGCCCAAGATGAGCGGCCTGGAAGCTACGAAGCGCATATGCCAGGAATGCCCTCAGACGAAGGTCCTGATCCTGACACAGTATGGGGAGGAAGAAAACGTGATTGCTGCCAAGAATCTGGGAGCATACGGCTTTATACCCAAGAGGGCCGCCAGCTCTGAACTCGTAGCCGGCCTGCGGACGGTAGGCGCGGGCAGATACTTCCCGGCGTCTTTTGCCGAGATAAGTGCCAGCTAAGCTTAAAGACGTGTGGTCGTAAACGCTGCGAAAGTCGATAACGGTTCGCAAAAGCAGGGGCACGGCATGCCGTGCCCCTGCTTTTAGCTTCGTTCGAGTGTTCTTATTACTTCACCGCTGCTTCTGTCTCTCAGGTTCACTGTTAAAGGCATATGACCGGGCAGGCAGTGGGTCGCACACGCGAGACATGGATCGTAGGCTCGGAAAGCCATCTCGACCATGTTAAGCAGGCCCTCTTCCACCTCAGGCCCCTTGACAAAGCCCATAGCTGCCTTCTTAACCGATAGACATATGGGCGCTGCGTTGTGCTGGGTGGCGACAATGAGGTTTGCCTTTGTAATTATGCCCCTGTCGTCGGTCTCATAGTGATGGATTAGTGTTCCGCGAGCCGCTTCGACACAACCTACGCCAACCTGCTTCAGCTTGAGGTTCATGTTACGCAGGTCTTTGCTGGTCAGCAGGGGATCGTTGGCGATCCGCTGCAGGTCCTCGGCGCACTGGAGTGCCTCGATCAACCTTGCCCAGTGGAAGGCCAGTGTATGGTGGGCTGGCTTGCCGCCAAGCGTGTTGTACATCTCCTCGTATTCTTTCTGCGCCAGCGGTGTTGCCATGCCGTCAGATACGTTTAGCCTGGCGAGGGGCGCAACCCGGTATATGGACGTTCCTTCGCCTTCAATAAGCCCGCTCCACCCCAGTTTTCTCAGGTAAGTCAGCCTGACGTATGTCCAGGGCTCGACCCATTCTCCTATGTAATCGATATAATCGCGAGGGTCGAACAGAGCGTATTCATTTCCATTGGGGTCGATGACCCTGAGTTTGCCCTCATAGAGGTTCACTTTATTATTTTCATCGACAAGCCCCATGTAGTAGGTCTTCAGGTTGTAGGCATCGCTGAGCACTAGATCGAGGTACTTCTTATTGGCAAGTACTACATCTTTAAAAAGTTTTAACGTAAACTGGGCAAACTCGACGGTATCATCGGCAGTTGCCTTTATCCATTCCCTCTCTTCTTCAGTGATCCCTCTTGGGACCCCGCCCGGCAGACCGCCTTCGGGGTGAGGTGGTTTGCTGCCGATAAGCTTGATAATCTCCCTGTTCCTTTTTCGTATATCGATCACCTGCTTGCCGATATCCAGCCCGACCTTGCTAATCACGCCCAGAATATTTCTCTCAGCGGGAGGTGCATCCGGTCCGACGACGAAATCGGGCGCAGAGAGGAAATAGAAATGAATGTAATGGTCTTCGATTATGAATGCGTTGTAGTGAAGCTGCCTCACTAACTTAGCAGCGGGCGTGGGCTCGACGCTATAAAGGTCATCAAGTGCTTTGGTGGATGCCATGTTATGGGGGGTAGGACAGACACCGCATATGTTAGGCGTTATCCTCGGCATTTCCTCCGCCGGTCTTCCAATACAGAACCTCTCAAAACCTCTTAGTTCCACCACCTGCCAGTAGGCATCGTCCACATTGCCGTCATCATCAAGAAAGATCTCGATCTTCCCGTGACCTTCCAGTCTTGTTATCGGATTTATCGTTATCTGCTTGGCCATTTTCCTTCCTCCTCGAATTTCTCATACCCTTTTCTTAATCAAAGTGGAGATAGGCGCCGAGAAGCGATAGGCGTATCCTGCGGCATCAGCGACTGTTTCAATAGCCCTTTGCACCTCTTCCTCGCTCTCAGCGTCGATTATCGAAGCCAGGGAAGATAAGAATTTCGCTCCGGAATCCGCTACTCCTTCAACGGGGCCGAAACATCCCCTGCAAGGAAGATTTATATTCATGCAGGCTTCACCGCAGCCTGTACGGATCGCAGGCCCCAGACAGATTATCCCCTGCGCCAGGAAGCAGGTATCGGGGTCGGCCTCGACTTCGTGAATCCTTTTGAACTCTTTTATAGCGATCTTATCGGGCTTTGTCTTATTTCTGGGGCAGGTATCACACAGGGCTTTATTCGGGGCCAGAGTAGAGCCTTTGGGTGGAAGTTTACCTTCAAGGACTGCCGTTACTGCGTTTACTATCAGGTCGGGAGGAGGTGGACAGCCGGGCAGGTAGTAGTCAACGTCTATGATTTGATTCAATGCGTAAACCTGTTCATAGAATTCCGGCAACGTCAGCTCTTTTCCGCTGACCTGGCTCTTAGGCTGAGGATAGTTGCTCTTGGGGTTTACGACCGTTGGGGCATCACGATAGACCCAGTTGAAGATGTCCTCTTTTGTCCTGAAGTTAGCCATGCCGGGTGTGCCGCCGAAGCATGCGCAGGCACCGAAGGCCAGGACGAGTTGAGACTTCTTCCGGAGCATTTTGGCAACCTCTTCATGCTCGGAGTTCCTGACATGGCCGTTTATGATGCTCAGGACTATTTCGCCGTCTTCCATCGCTTCAATGTGGTGGTATTTAAAATCCATCGCGACCGGCCATAGCACGATATCTGTAGCACCTGCCACATCCAGAATCGCCTCATTTATATCAACGACTGCCTCATCGCAACCGCCGCAAGAGCCTAGCCAGCATATAGCAACCTTTGGTTTGTCAGCCATCTTCTTCTCCTCTCTCCCTTCAGTTGCTTTCTCTTTTATAACCTTTCGAACATCTTTGTTCGCTTAATTAAATCTTCTTAACCGGGCCCAATTTCCCGATGCTTTCGCCCATCTCTTTCACGACCTGCGTAATCCTCTTGCCTTCAGGATCGACCGATAGTTCTATCTTTAGCCTGTCCTTCTCGATTCCGTAATCCTCAAGCAATTTATGCAGGAGATATACCCTCTTTTTAGCCTCGAAGTTACCATCCTGGAAGTGACAATCACCTTCGGGGCAGCCAAGTATTAGAACACCATCTGCACCTGCTTTAAAGGCATCCAGAATATGGGTGGTGTCTATTTTCCCGCTGCAAGCAACCGGAATCCAGTTCTTTATTTGAGAGTTTAGACCATTCCCGCCTGTCAGGTAGCCCCAGCCGAAATTACAGGAAAAGCAGACCAGTTTGGGTTCAAAGTCGCTCATTTCTCTTCCTCCTCTAAAAACAATTACAGCGCTGCGTATATCTCTTTAATTCTGCCTTCGGTCTTGTCGCCGACCAGTTGTCTGGCACCTGAGGGGCAGGCAGCGACACACATGCCGCAGGACTTACACTTCAAATCGTCAGTCCAGGAGACTATCTTCCCGTCGACCTCCTTGACTTGTGCCGCTTCATAGTTGCAAACGTACACACACATTCTGCAGCCGCTGCACAGGTCCTCGTTGACTTCAACTACGGGCAGGTCGTCCTGTATACCAACGGATACACATGCCTTACACGATATGCAGGGTCCACAGGTAATGCATCTTCGGCCTTCTTCTATTGCCTCCTCAAGAGTAAAGCCCTCTTCGAACATATCGAAGTTGATTCTTCTATCTGCCGGTACCCATTTGTGTTTTGGCTCATCTCTATAAGCACGTCTATAAGGCGCGTCGTACGGTTCGCATTCCTTTACCCTTCCCCTCTTCAAATCTATGCCGCTCAGATATCTGTCGATTGATTCCGCGGCCTCGACACCTTCGCCCATAGCATCGGCCAGGAACCCGATCCGACGGACATCTCCTCCGACGAATACATCCTCCACTTTGCTCTGTAGGGTTAGGGGGTCAGCTTGTAGCCTCCCGACTTCATTCAGAAGCGCCTCATTCTGTAAAAAATCCCTGTCGGTCATCTGCCCGATGGTGGGTAGTATCACATCGCCTTCCAGGTCAATGCAGTCGGCGCACTCGATCTGAGGGTTGAATCCCCTCTCATCGAATACGCTTGTACAGAGCGGGCAGTCGAGCTTCAATTTGCCGTCTACTTTCGTGATACCTCTCACACCTCTCGACGTGATTATTGTCAAGCCTTCTTCACGTGCTCCTACAAGCTCCTCTTCGTCTGCAGGGATGGCGTCCTTTGATGCCTTGTCCATAATTTCCAGACATACTATCGTTACATCTCCGCCCAGCCTCCGGGCTGTCCTGGCCACGTCGAACGCGACGTTTCCGCCACCTATGACTATTACTTTCTTGCCCTTATAGTAATCCGCAGGGATGTTTCCCTGGTTAACCTCCCAGAGCAAAGTGAGACCGTACATCACGCCATCGAGTTCCTGCCCTTCAACTTCAGCTGTCCCAAAGGTTAAAGGCCGGGCATATGGCGTTCCGGTTGCGACGAAGAATGCTTTATACCCGTCATCCCTTAGTTGCTGTAAATCGAGGCCGCCTTCGCCGACTTTTACCCCGAGTTTGACATCTATACCGGCTATCCTTACGAGGTTGTCGACAACTGCGTCCATTACCTGCTCGGGCAAACGATATTTTGGGATATATCTTGCTGCGCCGCCGAGTTTGTTGGAGGAGTCAAAGACGGTAACGGTGTAGCCCCTCTTACTCAGTTCATAGGCGGCCATCAATCCGCCCGGGCCCGCGCCAATGACAGCGACCTTGCCCTTGTCCTTCTTTACATCAAGGGGCTTCTTTTGAACGAGGTAGGGGGTAAATGTATCGGACAGAAATCTTTTAAGAAGCCTTCGTTTGATAGCTCCGCCCTTTGTCGTATAGTTGCAATCGTTCTCGCATAGCCCGCAAATGTAACCGCAGACGGTAAAAAACGGGTTTTTCTCATAGAGATAGTCACCGATCTGGATAATACCCTCTTTTGCCGAATCGGGGTCGTCGGGGAGAAGCGAGATAAGCACGTTTGTACGCTGGATATCCTCGTTGATGGGGCATCTGATCTGACAGGGAGGTAGGAACTGCTTCACCGCATCTTCTACGCGAGCTGATCCTATGCTTTCAGTCTTCCACATAGTCATGCCTCCTCCTACAGGTTATGTAATATATTATATAGCCGGGGGAATAACAAGGGTTATGCTCCTTGCTGGAGCGACTTCAAGAACTGAGGTTGATATTGATACTATCTCTCCGGGGGCTGTAATCCTCCCTCTTATCGGCTGTCTACAGATTGTGAGATCCTTTAAAAAACATTGTGAAATTTATCACTATCTTGCGTACTATAAAGTATAAAGGACGTTCAGATAAATGTCCAGCAGTGAGCCTCAGTTTAGTACTTAAATTTATAAATTCCTTATAAAAGAACTTCGAGAATACCCACAGCAAGCTGCGGGGATGAATTGATACCGCTTCCAAATACCCGGGGGTTCCCTGTTCAGCTCTGTTATTTGATCGGAAAAATTAAAAAAGTGGCAGGCGTAGCAGACGCCTGCCCTGCGTCCGCTTGTGCTACAACTTTAACTTTCCCTTGAAATATGTGTCTTTTACGCTTTTCGCTTTGGTTTCCGCCCATGATTCCAGCCCCATCTTCTTAATTAAGCACAAATTGAATACCTTGGTATTGTGAGGTCTCTGAGATGCCATATCCGCATACGGATGAAGATGGTCGCAGGGAAAATCAGGGCAGTCGCAACAGAAAGAAAGACCTTTCTTGTCGATACACTTATATACATTGCATGGTTCGGTCATGCCTAGAAACGGTATAGTTCCGTTTTCGTTGCGGCACCCCCTGCAACTTGCCAGTTCAAGTGGGATGCCCGTGTTCCTGGAAATCGCCGCTCGCAGGTCCTGGTTCTCGTTTGCCAGATACAGCGGGCAATTGAAACAATCCAGTCCGCAGGGTGCGGTCATCTGCTTATAATCCATGATACCCCCTCGGTTTTACCTGCCTGCCGAATATGCAGTGAGACTTTTATGGCCGGTCTACAGGGATGCCATTATAGCACAAACGCCGGACCATTCGGGCCGGAAGCCGCTGAAAGCTCACGATATGCAGTTGGGCGGCGTGCTGTATAAACCTGAACAGGTGGTGAAGATATCGGGTGCCGTAAGTTAAAACGCACAATGAGATAGCCTGAGCTCCCTGTGATCGGGGTCGCATAAGCCGGTTGATTGGAATACGCCTGTCGAGTTGACTATAATTAGGGATGGTGGTGAGGTTATGAAAACACTGGTTCTGGGGCTGGGCAACCCTATTCTCTGTGACGATGGGGTGGGCATCCGTGTCGCGAGGGAACTCAGGCACAGGCTTGATCGGAAGGACGTAACAGTTCAGGAAACCAGCCTGGCCGGTCTGAGATTGCTTGATCTGCTTACCGGATACGACAGGGCTGTCATAATCGATGCCATTGAGACGGACGAGGGAAAGGCGGGGCAGGTCTATCGTCTTGACCCTGATGCGTTCGGTGCCGCTAAACATGTCTCGTCCGTGCACGATGTTGATTTTGCAACGGCTCTTGCCCTGGGCGAAAGGCTGGGCATGTCTCTGCCCGGCCAGATCGTTATCTATGCTATCGAAGCTGAGGATACCGGCACTTTCAGTGAGGAGTGCACGCCTGAAGTGAGGCGGGCGATCCCGGTATGTGTTGAGATGGTTCTTCAAGAATTAGAAGATGATGATCACATATAGATGGTTTTTAAATCGAATGACGCTGCGAACATCCCTGTTAACGCTGCAATGAATAGCTGTCGGATTTAAGGACTTTTTATGCGGCTGGTAATCATGCCCAGTAGTTCCGAATAGGTTGCGTCCAGGGCTTGTGGTATAACCCTGATATCGGATACTACCGTTATAAAATTGGTGTCGCCGCTCCAGCGGGGGATGATGTGGGTATGGACGTGGTCTTCCACGCCGGCGCCCGCTACCCGTCCCAGGTTTATACCGATGTTGAACCCCTGGGGTTTGTATGCCTCGGTCAGCGCTCTGGCGCTTTTCCTCACAAGATCGAAGTGCTCAAACAGTTCCTCCTCCGATAGCTCTTCCAGGTCAGCCAGGTGCCTGTATGTGGCTACCATCAGGTGGCCGGGGTTATAGGGATAGGTATTCAAGATAACAAAGTTATTGGCTCCTCTGAAGAGAATATAATTTTCCCTGTCGCTATTTTCCTTTGACTTCTGGCAGAAGATGCACTCCTTTGTCTTTTCCCCTCGAATGTACTCAATTCTCCAGGGAGCCCATATTTTCCTCATCATGTATTCCTTTCGCTGGCAGGCTCTGTCTCAGTGCTGTTGGCATTGTAACAGAAGGGCAGACGTTTTTCGAGGTCGGGCGTTGCCTTGCGGTGAGGATGTGATATACTTTTAGGGTAAAAATCAGTGTAAGCGAGATTTGGTCTGCGGACTAAGGAGGCTTTGATGGCTGCTTTATATATCAGTTCTACGGGGGAGGCTGCGGGGAAGAGCGCTCTCTGTGCCGGCCTGGGAAGAAAGCTCCAGGCTGATGGTAAGAAGGTAGGATTTCTCAAACCCGTATCCAGCGCTCCCGATGGAAGCGACAGGGATGCCGAGTTTATGAAGCAGCTTCTGGCTCTGGACGAGCCGGTCGAGTTGCTTTGCCCGGTTTCTCTGAGCCCAGGTGATTTAGCAAAAACTGTGGACGAGCAGGAACCTCGCTGGCTCAAGAAGGTCGAGGAAGCTTATGCCAGGGTCTCTGATGGCAAGGATGTGGTTCTGTTGGAGGGGATGGACGGTTTGGAGGCGGGAAGTGACCCGGCGAGGATAGCCGGTCGAATCGTGGAGACGCTCAAGGCTAGAGCTATACTGCTTGTTCCCTATGAAGCTGACCTCGACGTTGTCCAGATTGCAGCCGCAGCCAAGACGCTGGGTGGCAGCCTGCTCGGTGTCGTTGTCAATGCCGTGCCCGAGCGCAGGATGGAGTCAGTGAAGGCTCGGCTCGCACCTGCTTTGGAGCAGGGCGGCATCAAGGTCCTGGGCGTGTTGCCCGAAGACCGTTCGTTATTCACCGTCACCGTAGGTGAGCTCGCCGAGCATATAGGGGGCACCATCCTCAATTCTCAAGACCGTTCCGGTGAGCTGGTGGAGAGCCTGATGGTGGGGGCGTTGTCTTTTGACTCCGCATCATCATATTTGACCACCAGGGATAATAAAGCGGTGATCACGCGCGGTGACCATGCCGATATCCAGTTGGCGGCCCTGAACACCTCGATTAAGTGTCTTGTCCTGACCGACAATATAGACCCCAAGCCCACCATTTTCAGCCGGGCCCTGGAGATTGAGGTGCCGATAGTGCTGGTGGAAAAGGACACTAATGCCACGATTGAGGCCGTGGAGAATATCCTGGATAAAGCCAGCCTGTATCATGAGAAGAAGATGGAGCGACTGGGGCAGATTCTGGAGCAGCATCTGGATTTGGAGGCCATCCACCAGGCAGTCTATTGATTTGAATCTAGTAGTCGCGCCACCTTTTTATCCACCTACTTATACAACTCTCGCTTACACCGAGGTCATCGCCTATCTCTGCTAGTTTTTTACCATTGCACCGAAGTGTAGCAATATATTCCTCCAATGGTTCCCCAATTCTGAGTTCTATCTGTTTTTGAACTGCTGTCTTATGAAGCAAGACACACCTCCACTAACTGTTGCTAGCGTCGCTTCAAATCACTACTGACTGTTTCAGGCGCCTAATTTCGCGGATGGTCTTCACTGCTTGCTCTAACTCGCGTTCTTTCGCTGAGATGCCCTCGCGCATCAGCCAAATCAGCGCCTCGCTTTGATTCTTGAATTTCTCAATCTCCACCAGCATGTCAGTAATCTCGCCAATGTCTGAGGGAATAATTATTGAGATCGCTCTATCTCGCTTCGGTGGAGTAGCCTGGCTCTTGCTCTGGCTATTGGTTGGGAAGAAGTGCAATCTCCCATCTACCTTCCGCGCTTCAACTCCTTGCATCCGTCCTTCCCGTACCTCTTTCATCAATGTTGTCGCAAGAGAGAAGACTGGATTCTTGGAGTCGCTGCTGCAAAGTCCTTGCTCTAGAGCCATCTTAGCATACTCCTCAGCCGTGAGACCTGGGTTAGCTCGGATAAGACCTGGGACCACTTTCTTGAACCCTTTTTGCACTTGGACCCCCTTTCTGTTTTTTAATGAGTTTATCATAGGTATTAGGATATGTCAATAGATATAGGATATAGACTATTATTGGATATTGGTAACATTGGAGACACATGTAAACCGATGATACGATTCGCAAGTTTGAACAGATAGGCATACCAGTGATCTTGGTTGTAGGACAGATAATGAATTTTACCTTGCTCGTCCGTAACGTCGTTGGTTGAAGTTATGAGATTGCAATCAAGGACGAGGAAGCATTGGAAGTCTTATCCTTTTCATATTCCCCTGTTTTGAGATAAAAGTCATATACATTGCCATGCTATTGACCGATAATATTTATCGATATTAAGATTGTGGGGCGTGTTAAGGCTGAAGCGTCAGCTCAAGGTGCGATTGGAGCCGATGCTCCAATCTACCCGAAAAAAGACTGAAGTCTATTTTCAGAAATCGGTCGCGCTACACAATGGTAGAGGAGGTTTGTTAGATGAACCTAAACAAGTTCACTGAAAAGGCTCAAGAGGCTGTTCTGGCCGCACAGCAGCTTGCGGAGGGTCATCATCACAGCCAGATGGACGTAATGCATCTTCTGATGGCGCTTTTAAGCCAGGAGGATGGACTGGCGCCGCAGATTCTGCGTAAGCTGGGTGTAAACCTTGAGGAATTGAGAGGCCAGGTGGAAACGGCGCTTTCCAATCAGCCGCAGGCGTACGGGGCCACCCAGGTCTATATGTCGACCGGCCTCAGGCAGGTATTTGATAATGCCCAGAAGGAAGCCGAGAGGTTAAAGGATGAATATGTCAGCACCGAACACCTGCTGATAGCTATCGCCGATGAGTCAGGCAGGGGGAGTGCCGGGGAGATACTCAAAGGGCACGGTGTAACCAAGGACCGTATCTACAGCGTGCTTACCAGCATCAGGGGCAGCCAGCGGGTCACCGACCCTAACCCCGAGGGCAAGTATCAGGCGCTGGAGAAGTACGGACGCGATCTGACCGACCTGGCGCGGCGGGGCAAACTCGATCCCGTTATAGGGCGGGATGATGAAATCAGGCGTGTTATTCAGGTACTATCGCGCCGTACCAAGAATAATCCTGTGCTCATAGGGGAGCCGGGCGTGGGCAAGACGGCTATCGTGGAGGGCCTCGCCGGGCGGATTGTCAGGAAGGACGTGCCGGAGGGGCTCAAGAACAAAAGGCTGGTGGCTCTGGACCTGGGCGCGCTTGTCGCTGGCGCCAAGTATCGCGGTGAGTTTGAGGAGAGGCTGAAGGCGGTTCTCAAGGAGATTCAAGAATCTCAGGGTGAGATAATACTCTTCATCGATGAGCTTCATACGGTTGTCGGAGCCGGCGCAGCCGAAGGGGCGATGGATGCCTCCAATATGCTCAAGCCGATGCTGGCTCGCGGCGACCTTCACTGCGTTGGCGCAACCACTCTGAATGAGTACCGCAAGCACATCGAGAAGGATGCGGCACTGGAAAGGCGTTTCCAGCCGGTGCTGGTCGAAGAACCGACGGTTGAGGATACTATCAGCATCCTGCGGGGTCTGCGCGAAAGATACGAGATACATCACGGTGTGAAAATAAAGGACTCGGCAATGGTAGCGGCGGCGGTGCTCTCGCATCGCTATATAAGCGATAGATTCCTGCCCGATAAGGCCATTGATTTGATCGATGAGGCGGCCTCCAAGCTTCGCATCGAGATCGATAGCATGCCTGCTGAGCTCGACGAGGTGGAACGGCGCACCATGCAGCTTGAAATCGAACGTGAAGCCCTGAAGAAGGAGAAGGACGCTGCATCGAAGGAACGGCTGGCAAATCTGGAGAAGGAGCTTGCTGACCTCAAGGAGCAGGGCAGCAGCCTTAAAGCGCAATGGCAGCAGGAGAAGGAAGCGATACAGGGCATACGCCAGTTGAAGGAGCAGATCGAGCAGGCCGGTATCGATATCGAGAGGGCGGAGCGAACAGCGGACCTGGAGAAGGCGGCTCAGCTCAAATATGGGACGCTGGTGGAACTGGAGCGACAGCTCAAGGGGAAGGAGAATGAGCTGGCGGAGATACAGCATGAGAACCAGATGCTAAAGGAGGCGGTTGACGAGGAGGATATCGCGGAGGTGGTCAGCCGCTGGACGCGCATCCCCGTGAGCAGACTGATGGAGGGCGAAATCCAGAAGCTGCTCAACATGGAGGAGCGAATACACCTCAGGGTTGTTGGCCAGGATGAGGCCATCAGCGCAGTGAGCAACGCTATTCGCCGGGCTAGAGCCGGCCTTCAAGACCCCAATCGGCCTCTGGGTAGCTTTATCTTCCTGGGCCCCACCGGTGTGGGTAAAACCGAGCTGGCCAGAGCACTCGCCGAGTTCCTTTTCGATGATGAACAGGCAATGGTTCGGCTCGACATGTCCGAGTACATGGAGAAGCACACGGTATCCAGGCTTATCGGCGCACCCCCGGGATACGTGGGATATGACGAGGGCGGACAGCTCACCGAAGCGATAAGACGCAAGCCGTACTCGGTGGTCCTCTTCGATGAGATCGAAAAGGCTCACGCCGACGTTTTCAACGTGCTGCTCCAGATACTGGATGACGGTCGGCTGACCGATGGCCACGGGCGCACTGTTGACTTCAAGAACACGGTGGTAATAATGACGTCCAACCTCGGCGGCTACCTGTTCAACGAGCCGGCGGCCAGCGGCGAGACTGAGATTCGGGACCGGATAATGGAGGTGCTCAAGGCTCATTTCCGCCCTGAGTTCCTCAACAGGGTGGATGAGGTTATTGTCTTCCACTCGCTGACGCGTGAGGACATAGAGCAGATTGTAGACATCCAACTCAAGAAGTTGAGTCAACGTCTCGCTGAGCGGCATATGGAGATCGAGATGACCGATGCTGCCAAGGACCTGATTGTCGCGGAGGGCTTCGATCCGACATACGGGGCCAGGCCATTGAAGCGCACCATCCAGCGGCGGGTACTCGATCCACTGGCGTTTAAAGTCCTTGACGGTGCTTTCATGGATGGCGATACCGTGGTTGTTGACGCCGAAGGTGAAGAGATCGTATTCCGAAAGGCCGGAGCGCCGGTGGCAGATATTGGATAACCAGAGGACAATCGAGGGGTGAGTAATGGACGTGAAAGTATATAGCTCGCCGACCTGTGGCTATTGCCATCAGGCCAAACGATTTCTCGCCGAGCGCGGGGTCAACTTCACTGAATATGACGTCTCTGTCGATCATGCGGCAGCGAAGGAGATAGTCCGTTTAACGGGGCAGATGGGCGTACCTGTAATCGTTGTCGATGGCGAGGTTGTTGTCGGCTTCAACCGTGCCCGGCTGGAGCAATTGCTTGCCAGGACGGGCGGTCAGCAGCGCCCGCGCTTCGGGCTGAAAGTGGCGGATGCCAGCAGGGTAGCTCAGAAGGTTGGGGCTGTGCCCGTGTTTGGTGCCCTCGTGGGAGCAGTGGCTCCTGCCTCCCTGGGCGAGAAAGCTGGCTTGCGAAGCGGTGATATAATCACGGAAATTAATATGAGGCCGATACATAATGCCGATGATCTGGAGCAAGCTCTGACCAATTTAACTCCCGGCAGCAAGGCTTCGATTGTATTTCTCCGGGGTGAAAAAAACCTCAGGGCGGAGATTGTTACCTAGAAGTGATGCTGAACGAAAGGGATAGGCCTGATGCCGGTCTATGAGTACCAGTGTGAAGACTGCTCGAAGCTTTTTGATCTAAGACGAAGCTTTGATGATGCAGCAGAGGCATGTTGCCCGGGCTGCGGAGGGAAAGCACGTCGTATTTACTCTGCTGTGCCGATTATCTTTAACGGTTCCGGTTTCTATGTCACGGATAACAGGAAGAACGGTTCGCAACCGGAAGGAACGGAGGTAGCTTCACGCCCATCGGGCGAGGTGGAGGAGCCCTAGTCAATTCGCCATCTTCACAGATATATACGCTGCGTGATGTACGTCTATCTATACGTGCATCATTGGTTTATAATATTGCCGGTGACTGTCTCGCAGGACCACGACAAAGGGGGATACCATGGTACAATTACGTTCGGATTGGCGTACCCAGCTGGATATGATGCAGCAGGAAATGCAACGTTTACTGAATCACCTCGCTGTATCGAAACCTCCTCAGGTTAGATTCTCCCCTGCAGGATGGGAACCGGCCATTGACATATACGAAACTGATGATGAGGTCGTGGTAATAGTCGAGCTGGCTGGCGTTAAAGAATCCGATATTGAGATAGTGATTGATCGCGATAAGTTCACTATACGTGGTGAAAGAAGAAAAGCCGTAATTACGAGTGTAAAAAGGACTTATTATCAGATGGAAATAATGAGCGGCCCTTTTATGAGAAGTATCGCCCTGCCTGTTCCTGTAGATACCTCTGACCCAAAAGCCTACTATGAAGATGGTCTTGTGGAAGTTGTCCTCCCCAAAGCCAGCAAGAGTAGAACACACAAGGTTGGTATTAAAACTGTCTGATTGTTTGTACGGGGAGAGGAACGATGACATTAATTAGTGAAGAATCAGAAAGCAAGTCTACTGAGGTCTCCTTACCGGGGGAACTTGCCATTATTCCAGGTGGTCAGGGTGCGGTTTTCCCTTCGATGATGGTTCCAATTACTGTGAGTGATGAGAAAACAATTAAGCTGATTGATGATGCCGTTGCCGGGGATAGAATCCTGGGGATATTTGCTCAACGTCAGGGCGTGGAAGAGGCTCCGCCGGCTAATTTATATGAGATAGGCACGGCGGCAGGTATTGTCAGAATGCTGAAGATGCCTGATGGTACTGTCCATGCTCTGCTGCAGGGTATTCACAGGGTCAGGCTGGTCGAGCTGGTGCAGGTTGAGCCCTATTTAAAAGGGAAAATCGATAAAGTTGAAGAGGAACTGGAGAAGACGCCGGAGCTTGAGGCCTTGATGAGGAATATATTGGCGCTTTTCCAAAAACTGGTCTCTCTGGCTCCTAATCTTCCTGATGAGCTTTCTGTTGCCGCTGTGAACCTGGTGGAACCCGGAGTAGTCGCCGATTTTGTCGCTGCTCACTCGAACCTCAAACCGGAGGAGAGCCAGGAGATATTGGAGACGCTGGATGTCCGGAAGCGTATGGAGAAGCTTACCACATTTGTTAACAGGGAGCTTGAGATACTGGAGCTGGGGACTAAAATCCAGTCACAGGTCAAGAGCGAGATGGACAAAACACAGAGGGAGTTTCTGCTCAGGGAGCAGTTGAAGGCTATTCAGAAGGAGCTTGGTGAAACTGATGAGCGCACTATGGAGATAAACGAGTTACAGGCTAAAATCGAGGAAGCCCAACTCCCTCCCGAGGCGGCGAAAGAGGCTGAGCGGGAGCTCGACCGCCTGTCAAAGATGCCTCCTCAGGCTGCTGAATATACTACAGCGCGAACGTATCTGGAATGGCTGACCTCGTTACCCTGGGCAATAAGCACCGAGGACAATCTTGACGTTGCTCAGGCGCAGCGTATTCTTGATGAGGATCACTATGACCTGGAGAAGGTCAAGGAGAGGATTCTGGACTATCTGGCGGTGCGTGGACTCAAGGGAGACATGAAGAGCCCTATCCTGTGTTTTGTGGGGCCTCCGGGAACTGGCAAGACCTCGATAGGGAAGTCTATCGCCCGGGCGCTGGGGCGCAAATTCATTCGCATGTCTCTTGGCGGTATTAGAGATGAGGCTGAGATTCGCGGCCACCGTCGCACTTACGTCGGCGCTCTTCCCGGGAGGATAATACAGAGCATCCACCGGGCTGGGTCCAACAACCCGGTTTTCATGCTGGATGAGATCGACAAGATAGGGGCGGATTTCCGTGGTGACCCCTCGGCGGCGTTGCTCGAGGCCCTGGACCCAGAGCAGAATTTCGCTTTCAGCGATCATTATCTCGAGGTCCCATTTGACCTGTCGAAGGTCATGTTTATCACCACGGCTAATATCATGGACCCCGTCCCGCCAGCCCTGCGGGACAGGATGGAGGTATTGGAACTTCCCGGCTACACGGAGGTCGAGAAGCTTCATATCGCGAAGAAGTTCCTGATACCGAAACAGCTTGAAGAGAATGGCCTTTCTACCGGTCTGCTCAAGATTTCCGATAATGCTGTACTGGCTATTGCCAGGTACTACACCAGGGAAGCGGGCCTGAGGAATCTGGAACGAGAGATAGGTACAATATGCCGCAAGAGAGCACGAATGGTTGCTGAAGGGGATAAGAGTAAGACAACGGTCACGCCTAAAAAACTTGTGGAGTTCCTGGGACAGCGCAAGTTCAGGCATGAGGTGGCGGAGCGCTCCGATGAGATCGGAGTGGCTACAGGTCTCGCCTGGACGCCCGCAGGCGGTGATGTGCTTTTTGTAGAATCCACACTGATGCCGGGAAAGGGAAACCTTATCCTTACCGGTCAACTGGGTGACGTAATGCAGGAGTCGGCACGGGCGGCGCTCAGCTACGCTCGCTCTAAAGCCGCATCTCTTCGTATCACAGAGGATTTCTACAGTAAGAACGATGTTCATATTCATGTTCCCGCCGGTGCTATTCCTAAGGACGGCCCTTCCGCCGGTGTTACTATGGCGGTATCGCTCGTTTCTGCTTTAACCAAGCGGCCGGTGAGCAAAGATGTAGCTATGACCGGTGAGGTTACCCTCCGGGGTAAAGTCCTCCCGGTGGGCGGCATCAAGGAGAAGGTGCTCGCCGCCAATCGTGCTGGGATAAAGAAGGTTGTCCTACCCAGGGATAACGATAAGGACCTGGAAGAGGTGCCGCAGCATGTTAGAGAGGAGCTTAAGTTCTCCTTTGTTGAAAGCGTAGACGAAGTGCTGAAGGCGACCTTGAAGAAGGCTGCTGCCAAGGCCAAGTAATTAGTACCCCATAATTCGCTGCAAGATGGACTTCGGCGAAGCCCCCATTTCCCCTGGCTTAAATTGCCTCTGTACCGAAGCTATATCCGGCCATCGACCGTACTATTTCCCTATCTGTGTCTGCTGAAATTGCCGAGAAGGGCTATTGAGCATGTGTTGGTAGCAGTGATAGCCTTTGAATAGGTTTTAAAAGAGCAGTGTCCTTGTACAGGATGCTGAAAGGCAAGTAGCATGCAGAGGGTGAACGGCGCAGTAAGAAACAACGGGAAGGTGTTGCGCTTGGGGGTCTTCCTGGCTCTGGCTGGAGTCCTGCTTGCGGTTTTGCTTCTCTTCTCCTTTCGCTTTGAGGATAGCCACAGGTGGTACTGGCATACGGCTCCTATTCTGGGTGTACTGGGTGCGCTTGCTGCGTTCTCCGGAGGCTTCCTGGTGGGAAATAGTATTAATGGAATCCAGAGAAAGCACCTGTGGATAGTGCTCGTCGGGGGCATTATCGGCGGGCTGGTTGTCATGGTGACTAACTAGCGGGCTGCTATTGCGTCGGTTTTCTTCGTCTTTCCTCCTAAGATGGCTTAATCCTCACTGACTCCTTGTGGGATGTCATCATCTACAAGGAGCGCGGACTAGCTCTAAGGCTAGCGCCCTACGATAATTGTTAAGCATGCTGTGGATGATAACATCCACAGCGAGCGGGAGGTGCGACAAGAATTCCATGCGTAGGGGCGTTTCGCGAAACGCCCCTACCTGTGAAACATCTGCCGTCTTTGAATTGAGTTGTTCTAAAAACAGCATTTTCATCCTTCGTAGTGAGCACTTTAATGCTTATGACGGGTTCCCTCGTAAAAGGGTTCAATCCTCACCGCTCCACTCATCAAGCGACTCTCAACGAGATTCGGGCTGCGCCTATATGAAATCTGGATTTCAGAGTTGCCCCGGATAGTAGTTTCATCACGGCGCAGGCTGGAATGTTGTATGGCTGCCAATTTGTTGCTACAATCATGCGAGACGAGAAAACCCCTGGCGGTTTGAGAATGTAGAGGAGAATGGCAAAATGGCAGATATCGAGGAAATGCGTAAACGGTTCGATGATTCGCCTTGCGCTGTCTACTTTGGCATGAAGCTTGTGGAACTCGAGCCGGGATATGCCAGGGTGAAGCTTGAGCTAAGGAGGGAGTTCCTTAACTGGGAGAACATGATTCAGGGTGGCGTAATAGCCACGCTGCTCGATCAAGCCTTCGGCTGTGCCTGCAATACGTTGGATAACATACATGTAGCCGTACAGATGAATATACATTTTCTTGCGGCCGCCCGTGTTGGGGAGACTGTCTATGCCGAATCCAGGGTGCTGCACGCAGGCAAGAGGGTCGGCGCATCCGAGATGACGGCTGTAGATTCAAATGGGAAAACGATTGCCCGGGCATCGGGCACAACGGTAAATCTGGGTGCAAGGGGTTAGCTGGATGCCGGGTCGGGGAACTGCGGGTGTTCTTCGGGCACTCTATTTGTGAGGTGATACAAAGTGATTATCGAGATGAGTAAGGGCGCTACCCAGGAGCAGGTCGATCATGTGGTGGAGAGAGCGCACTTCTTTGGTTTTGACGTGCAGTTGAACCTGGGTACTGAGAAGACGGTGGTGGCGATTTTAGGCACTGACACGGGCAAGACGCCGACGGACGTTTTTGCGGTTTTGCCGGGTGTGCAGAGCGTTTCCCGCGTCATGAAGCCATATAAGCTGGCCTCACGGGAGTTCCATCCACGGGCCAGCAAAATAAATGTGTCTGGTATCGAGATTGGCGGGCAGAGGTTGGTGATTATGGCTGGCCCCTGTGCTGTGGAGAGCGAGAAACAACTCATGGAGACCGCGAAGGCGGTCAAGGAAGCGGGGGCTGCTATAGTAAGGGGTGGTGCGTTCAAACCTCGAACCTCGCCCTTCAGCTTTCAAGGGCTGGAACACAATGCCCTGGACATACTGGCAAAAGTCAGAGCTGAGCTTGGCATGCCTGTCATCACCGAGGTCGTCGATATTCAGAACATAGGGATCGTAGCTGAACATGCCGACATAATCCAGATAGGCGCTCGTAACATGCAGAACTTCGCGCTGTTGAAGGAGCTGAGCAAGCTGAGGCATCCCATACTGTTGAAGAGAGGGCTTTCTGCTACCGTCACGGAATGGCTGACGGCGGCCGATTATCTTTTGGCCGAGGGCAATCGCCGGGTGATACTATGCGAGCGCGGAATAAGGACCTTCGAGGATACGGTTCGATTTTCTCTCGATATCAGCTCTATACCAGTAATCAAGCATTTCAGCCATCTACCGGTTATTGTTGATCCCAGCCATGCTGCGGGGCATTTTGCGTATGTGCCCAGCATCGCGAAGGCTGCGATAGCAGCCGGGGCTGACGGGCTCCTGATAGAGGTCCATCCCAAACCGGAGGATGCGCTGGTCGATGGCTTACAATCGTTGAATATCCCCAATTTCAGGCAGTTGATGGCTGAACTGAAGCCCATTGCTGAGGCCGTGGGCAGATATATCTAGAGCTTACGGCTTTGTGCTTTCTGATATAAGCACAAAGAGTTCGAAGGGAGCCAGGCCGATGGCAGTTTCACGGAAGTTGCAGCAGCAGATGGTGGAAGGCGGGTGGATCAGGAGGATGTTTGAAGAGGGTATTGCGCTCAAGAAGAAATACGGTGAGAGCAATGTTTATGACCTAACCCTGGGCAACCCGGTAGTCGATCCTCCGGATGAGCTGCAACGAGAGCTTCGCAGGTGGGTGGACAGCCCCAGCCGCGGGATGCACCGATATATGCCCAACGCTGGCTATCCGGAGACACGGGCCGCTGTGGCGGAGCATCTTTCGGCGGCGACCGGACTTCCATTCACCGGGAATGAGATAATAATGACCTGTGGGGCTGCCGGGGGGCTTAATGTGGTGTTGAAGACCATCCTTGAGGCCGGGGATGAGGTGGTGATTTTCTCCCCGTATTTTGTCGAATATATATACTATATCGACAACCACGGCGGCGTACCGCGGACTGTTCCAACGGATGGCCAGTTCATACCGGACCTGAAGATACTGGAGGAGAACATCAATCAGAAGACGCGGGCTGTGCTGTTGAACTCTCCTAACAATCCGACGGGCGTTGTATATGGCCATGATATTCTGCGGGGGATTGGCGAACTACTGGAGCGAAAGCAGATGGAGTATGGAAAAGAGGTCTTCTTGATTTGCGACGATATCTACCGGAAGCTGGTCTATGATGGTGTAGAATGCCCTCATGTATATCATTTTCATCCTGCCACTGTTGTTGCCACTTCTCACTCTAAAGACCTGGCGGTACCCGGGGAGCGTATAGGATATATCGCTGTTAATCCTGGATATGACTCACGTGAAGAGCTGGTAAATGGACTGGTATTTTGCAATCGTACACTCGGTTTTGTGAATGCGCCTGCTCTTATGCAGCACGTGGTGCGAACTTTACAGGATGTTTCTGTTGAAGTAGGACAGTATGAAAGGAAAAGAGACCTGCTGTACAATAATCTTGTTGAGATGGGCTACTCGATTGTGAAGCCCCGGGGTGCTTTCTATATATTCCCCAGGTCGCCGATTGAGGATGATGTGGCGTTTGTTAGAGAACTACAGAAGCACAACGTGCTGGTGGTGCCGGGTAAGGGATTTGGCGCTCCCGGGTACTTCCGCATATCATATTGCGTAGAGGACTGGGTTATTGAGGGGTCGCTACAGGGCTTCAGGGCTGTGGCCGGGGAGTTTGGGCTCTGTTAGTTCAGGCCGGGCCTTAGCTGCGCAGTCAGAGCCCCCCGTGTTCAAAGGTCAACTCACAGGGATTTCAGGACATTCTCTGCTTTTTCAAGGTCATCGGTCTTGAGTAACACCATAGCCTTATCCTCTGCGGACTGCTCAATGTAAGCGTAGAAGTATTTCAGATTGATCCCGGCATCGGCAAGTGGCTTTACGACGCTATTCAGCAACCCGCCGGGCACGTTGGGTATATCAGCGCTGAGTATCCAGTCCATCCGGACGGTAAAGCCAGCTTCTCGCAGTGCTTCCAGCCCGAGTTCAGCATCAGGTAAGATCATACGCACTATGCCGAACTCAGCAGTATCACTCACCGATAATGCACGTATACTGATCCCTTTTCCTTCGAGGACTTCAAGCGTGGCTTCAAGTCGACCGGGCTGATTCTCTACAAAGACGGAAACCTGCTTTATTCTCACAGCGAAGTTCCTCCTTTAGTTAAGACTGTAGTAGTGCCAGAACCCTATAACTCGCTGCGGTCCACTACCCTTTTAGCTTTGCCCTCGGTGCGAGTGATAGTCTTAGGCTCAACGAGTTTGATACGGGCTGAAATACCCAGTACGCTGTCCATCTCTGAACGGAGTCTCTGTTCCAGTTTTTCCATTTTCTGCATTTCGTCGGAGAACACTTCTTCAGAGACCTCCACCCATATCTCCAGTTCATCCGACTTGAATACGTGCTGCCTGTCCACCACTATCAGGTAATGTGGTTCCACCCCCTCGATCGCAAGAAGCACGCTCTCAATCTGTGAGGGAAAGACGTTTACTCCCCTGACGATTAGCATATCGTCGCTGCGTCCGGTTACCCGGGACATCCTTACCAGCGTTCGTCCGCAGTCGCAGGGCTCGGCATTGAGACCAACAATGTCCCTGGTGCGGAAGCGGATCACCGGTTGAGCTTCCTTGGTTAAAGTTGTTATTACCAGTTCCCCTTCTTCTCCATAAGGCAACTGCTCTCCTGTTTCCGGATTTATGACTTCAACCAGGAAATGGTCTTCCGCTATGTGCATTCCGCACTTGTGAGGACATTCAACAGATACTCCGGGTCCTATGATCTCTGTTAAGCCGTAGATGTTGATGGCCGGGATTCCCAATCTTTCCTCTATATCGCTCCGCATTTGCTCGGACCAGGGCTCAGCTCCCGTGAACCCTAAGCGGAGCCTGGTATCGCGCAGATCGACCCCCATATCCTTTGCCGTCTCGTCTAATATCAGTGCATAGGATGGGGTGCAGGTAATAACAGTAGTCTCCAGGTCCTGCAGGAGAAGAATCTGGCGCTTGGTATTTCCGCCGCTGGTGGGAATTACTGTAGCGCCCAGGCGCTCAGCTCCATAGTGGAACCCCAGGCCACCGGTAAACAGGCCATAGCCGTAGGCGTTCTGTATAACGTCGTCTTTAGTTGCGCCACCGGCGGCCAGCGTGCGAGCCATTATCTCTGCCCAGGTGTCGATGTCCCCCTGGGTGTATGGCGCTATTATCGGCTTGCCAGTTGTGCCACTGGATGAGTGGATGCGTACTACCTTCTCGTGAGGGACAGCCATCAATCCGAAAGGATAGTTATCTCGAAAATCGAGTTTGCTTGTGAATGGCAGCTTCGTCAGGTCGGCCAGGGTTTGGATGTCATCAGGGGTCACTCCTTTTTCCCTGAATGCCTGTCGGTAAAAAGGCACCTTCTCGTAAACTAAGCTGACTTGGTTCTGGAGGCGTTCCAGTTGCAGTTTCTCCAGGTTATTTCTTGGCATTTTCTCATGTTCAGGATCGCGAATCATTTCATAGCCCCTTTGTTGATATCATTGTCTTGGCTTCATCTGCTCCTTTAAGGAAAGCTTCAATGCTGGAATCTCTGAACTTCGCCGGTAATCTGAGACGCATTGTATCGGTCCATGCCTCGGGTTTCAGTTCCAGGAACGAGGACAGGAAACCCAGCATAACCATGTTAACTGCTCTGGGATTGCCTGCCTCATTAGCTATTCTGGTAGCAGGGATCAGATATATCTGGTTGGTGTATTCAGCAAGAACCCCTTTTATTTCGTCCCAGCCAGGGTAAGGAATTTTACCGTCAATCGCTGATATCGGTATGACAACCACATCGGCGACAATTGCTACGCCATCCGGCTTCAGATACGGTGCCCAGCGTGCAGCCTCAAGTTGTTCGAAACCGAGAAGGAAATCGACCTCACCTTTTTTTATCATCGGAGAGTAAACATGCTCTCCCCATCTGACGTGGCTGACTACGCTCCCTCCACGTTGTGCCATGCCCAGGGAATCCGACTTCTTCACGTCGTACCCGCTATTCATTCCAATCTCAGCCATCCCGTCACTGGCCAGGATGACCCCGTGGCCGCCAACACCTACCATCAAGACATTTACGTCATTCATCTCCTGCTCTCCAAAATGGCTTCTTGAGGACACACCTGGGCGCAGACACCGCAGGTTGAGCCCAGGCACATACCAGCGTCTATTACAGCTCTATCATCTGCTATGGATATGGCAGGGCAGCCGAGGTCGAGGCAATCAAAGCAGCCAACGCATTCATCGGCATCTACCTCGAAAGGGGCCCCCCTGGTTTTCACAGTAAGTGAGCAGGGCCCTCGCGCTATTATGACTGAAGGTTCGTCGTTATCAAGACACCGCTTGATTGTGGACTCGATGGCTTTCAAGTCGAAGGCGTCTACGACATTGACATCCTTAACGCCGATACCTTCTGCCAGCGTTTCCAGTTTGACTTGTTGGGTCTTTGCCCCGGTCACTGATACGCCTGATCCGGGATGACCCTGGTGACCGGTCATCGCTGTAGTCTCGTTGTCCAGAATAATGACGGTAGTGTGGCCTTGACTGTATATGACATCGATTAGTCCTGTTATACCGGAATGCATAAATGTAGAATCGCCGAGCACGGCGACCGTTTTATTGGGGACTCCTGCCTTTTCCAGCCCCAGTGCCTGCCCTATACTGGCTCCCATACAGGCGCATGTATCCAGAGCTGCGAGGGGTGGGTACACACCCAGGGTGTAACATCCGATATCGCTGGTGACGATAAATTCGCCTTTTTTCAGCTCTTTGCCGGAGCCGGTACTGCTGAAGCCCAGCTTTCTCAGGACATACTCTGTTGCGACATGCGGGCAACCGGCGCAGAGCTGCGGCCGACGTGCCGGCAATTGCGGTGAGGGTGACCCGGGTCGAAGAGAAGGCCCCGGTCTGGACGGCAGTATACCCGTCTCCACAGCGGCATTCTCGACTATCTCGGCGTTAAGCTCGCCGATTATAGGGATGAACTCCTTACCGGCGACCTGAATTCCCAGGCAGCGTATCTCATCTTCCAGGAATGGATCAAGCTCCTCAATCACAATCACTCTCTCCACTTCCCGGGCGAATCTCCGGATGAGGTTGGCGGGGGCAGGGTATATAGTGACCAGCTTCAGGTGCGAAGCATCCTTAAAGACCTCTCGGGCGTATTGGTATGCTACCCCGTTAGATATCACGCCGAGCTTTCGGTCAGCCAGCACCATCTCGTTAAATGGGAAGTCTTCTACATAAGAGCGCAGCTTCACTATGCGCTCCTCCATTGCGTGGCGCCTGACGCGAGCATTTGAGGGAACCATCACATATTTAGTGGGGGATCGCTGAAAACCAGGTTTTCTCAAATCAGATTTTCGCTCCTTGTTCACGTCGACCACGGTCTTGCAGTGAGATATGCGTGTAGTGGAGCGCAGCAGCACGGGTGTATCGAATTCCTCACTGATGTTGAAAGCCCAGTCCATCAAGTCATAAGCTTCCTGGCTGTCGGTGGGTTCCAGCATAGGCACCTTGCCAATCTTGGCGAAATGCCGGTTATCCTGCTCGCCTTGCGAGCTGTGCTCTCCGGGGTCATCACAGGAGACAATTACCAGGCCGCCTATTATACCTGTGGTTGAAGCTGCAAAGAAAGGATCAGCGGCCACATTGAGTCCTACATGTTTCATCGACACCAGGGTTCTGACACCGCCATAGGCTGCGCCCATCCCGATTTCCAGGGCTACCTTTTCATTGATCGCCCACTCGGCGTATACTCCGTCCATCCGAGCTATACTCTGCAGTATCTCGGTGCTCGGCGTTCCGGGGTAGGCTGTCGCTACAGCTGCGCCAGCGTGGTATGCTCCCAGTGCAATGGCCTCATTGCCCGATAATAGCTGCTTCATGGTTTATCGTGCCTCGTCTTTCATTTTATCATGCTTATGATACTCTAGGCCACAGCTTTGCCCAGGTAGGCTTGCCTCACCCTGTCATCGCCTAAAAGCTCCTTGGCTGTGCCTTCGATGGCGATCCGTCCTCTCTCCATAACGTAGCCTCTATCAGCGATCTTAAGGGCGGCAGTAGCATCCTGCTCAATGAGGAGTATAGTTAGCCCGTTATCTCTCAGCCTGACTAAAAGCTTTAGGATTTCCCTGACCAGCGTAGGTGCCAGTCCGAGGGAGGGCTCGTCCAGCAGAAGCATCCTGGGAGATGACATAAGCGCTCGGCCAATAGCCAGCATCTGTTGCTCTCCGCCGCTGAGGCTGCCTGCCTGCTGTTTCTGCCGCTCCTTGAGTATAGGAAAAAGTCGGGATACCATTTCTAGGTTGGACTGAACGGAAGAAAGCCGCAGGAACCAGCCAATGTATCCCAGAGTACTCAAACGGTTTTGAGCACACATGGCGTAGCTGCCCATGGTCAGGTTGTCCGTCACTGACATGGCTCCGAAGATTTGCCTCCCTTCGGGAACATATCCCAGACCGAGTCTCACAGTTTTATGAGCAGGTAGTCCGGAGAGCTTGTGGTCGTCGAGCCATATGTCACCGCTCTTCAGGGGCACGCTTCCTGATATGGCGTTCAGCAGGGTGGTCTTGCCCGACCCGTTGGTACCGATAAGTGTCACGATCTCACCATCGTTCACTACCAGGGAAACATCTCTTAGCGCAGTTGCCCGGCCGTAGGCCACAGTTATCTTTTCGACCTTCAACATTATTCCACTTCCTCACCAAGATAAGCGGAAATTACTCTCTGGTCCCTCTGGATTTGAGAGGCAGTGCCCTCTGCTATCTTCTGCCCGCTGTCCAGGACAGTTACCCATTCGGCGAGGCCCATCACCAGGGGCATATCATGCTCTACTAACAACACAGTGACTCCTGTATCCCGAATGCGGCGTATGAGGTCACTTAATTCCTGCTTCTCGAGTGTGTTTAACCCGGCACCGGGTTCGTCGAGAAGCAGGAGCTGTGGCTCGGTGGCCAGGGCTCGGGCTATAGCCAGCAGTTTCTGCTGTCCAAGCGGGAGGCTGAGCGCATCCTGCTCGGCGTGCATGCCCAATCCTACCAGGTTGAGGTATTTCATTGCCCTAAGGGAGATGGCCTCCTCCTCTCGGTGAGCCTTGGGCAGGCGGAGGGCTGCTTCCAGGAAGCCGTACCTGCTTCGCGGGTGCTGGCCTGTCATAACGTTTTCCAGGACGTTCATGTTTCCAAAGAGATGGACATGCTGAAACGTGCGTACAATACCTAACTCCGCTCGCTTGTAAGCCGGGATGTTTTTGAGTAGCGTTCCCCGGAAATATATCTCGCCTTCGCTCACCGGATAGACCCCGGTGATGAGGTTGAACAGCGTGGTCTTCCCGGCCCCGTTGGGGCCGATGATAGCGCTGATTTTACCTGCCTTTGCAGATAACTCGACTTTATCCAGGGCTACCTGTCCCCCGAAGACCTTGGATAGACTCCTGGTCTCCAATATTACTTCGCTCAAGTTTCAGTCTCCCTCTGGGAATGTCTAAGCTGCCATTGTGTAAACACGTCTTTGAGTTTGACGAATAAACCTTCCGGTGTAAAGATCATCACTAGCATTAGTATAAGTCCGTATATAGCGATATCCCATTCGCCGAACCTGAGCAGTAGCTCATCACTGAGTATGCGTGTAGTGCCCGCACCGAAGATGGCCCCCCAAATGCTGGCCAGCCCACCTATGACTGCCATAACCACCAGCTTCACGGATGCGAGAAAGTCAAATGGCTGGGGGCTTACGAAGCGTAGGTGATGGACAAATAGGCTGCCTGCGAGAGAAGCATAGACGGCGCTTAATACGAAGACCTTTACCTTGAACTGGTCTACGTTGATGCCTATCGACTCTGCGGCGGACTCGCTGCCATGAACGGCCCTCAACGCCCTCCCTGTACGCGACCGGACAATGTTCTGTGAGATTAACAGTATAGCGAGACAAAAGAACCATACCAGAAAATAGCGTTTGAAGGAAGTGTCGAAAACAAAGCTGCCGATGGACAGGTAGGGAATACCGGCCATGCCGTCAGGCCCACCGGTGAACTGGCTGAGTTGCCTGAACAGGACCCACATGATCAGCCCCAGGCCGAGGGTGGCCATAGCCAGATAGTTGCCCCTGAGCCTGAAGATGGGATAGCCGATGATGTAGGCGAATCCGCCGGTGGCAACGGCGGCTATCAGCATTGCCAGCCACGGATTGACATCATGGGTCTTGCTCAGGACTGCTGAGAAATAGGCGCCCAGGCCGTAGAAGGCTGCCTGTCCCAGAGAAACCTGCCCTGTATAGCCTATCAGGAGGCACAGACCCACCGTAACCATCGTGCTGAGTCCGATGAAGATTGCAAGGCCTTTATATTGTCCCAGGAACCAATCAAAAGGTATTAATATCAAGAAAATTAATAGTGCAGCAACAGCAAAATAGGCCCATTTGCTCTTTACCTTCGCCAACATTAGCTCTCTCTCTCCTCTGCAGCCAGCCTGCCTGACCTGAGAAGCAATATCAGAAGCAGGACCACCAGGGCAATAGCGTCCTTATAGGCCGACGTGAAGGGCCCCCAGTCTACCCCTACGGCCATTGACTCAACAATTCCCAGAAGTATGCCTCCTACAACTGCTAAGATTGGACTCTTGAAACCGCCGATCGATGCCGCCACGAAGCCTTTGAGCCCCAGCATAACCCCTACATTGTAAGCGGTGAGGGTTAATGGGGCCATCACTACTCCCCCGATAGCACCCAGCGCCGCTGCGATAGCGAAGGCGATTAGCGCCATAGCCCTGGCATCGATGCCTACAAGGCTTGCAGCCCGCGGGCTTATAGCGCAAGCCTTCAGTGCCTTGCCCACCATGGTATAGGAGAGAAAGAGATGCAGCAGGACCGTAACAACGATAGTGGTGCCGATTATCCACAGGGCCTGTGGATGAATATAGGCACCCAGAAAGGATATGGAACTGCTTCCCGTGAAGAATGGAGGGCGAACGAAATCCACCCCCCACAGCTCACCTGCAATACCGCGTATGAAGATAGCGGCTCCGATGGTGAGGATAATCAGGCTTACCACTGAAGCCCTCCTGGCTGTGCGGATGGCCAGCAGGTACATGATTGCTCCGATAGCTGCTGAGATAAGCACTGAGAGGAGCAAAGCGGGTGCCAGAGGAAGACCGGCGGAACTGGCGAGGGTGAATGAAAGCATGCCTCCCAGCATCACGAACTCGCCCTGTGCGAAGTTAATGATCCTGGTTACGGCATATATAATGGTAAAACCCAGGCCTACCAGGGCATAGATGCTGCCCTGCGTTAGACCTGATATGAAGTACTGAACAAACTGGTCCGCCGACATGCATCAGACCTCTCGGCCATACAACCACACAATAAGGGGGAAAGGGACACTTTCCCCCTTATTGACATCATTATCCTATTAATCAGTTGATTTCTACTGGAGCCAGGTCCATTTACCGTCGACGATCTCGATCATTGCAAGAGACCCCGGCAGCATTCCCAGGTGGTCTGTAGTAGTTATGGTGAAAACGCCGCTTATGCCGATGAAGCCCTCAATCTGCTCTATCTCATCTCTGATGAAAGCCCTTGCTTCATCAGTGTCCAGCCCTTCTTCCATTTCCTCCAGAGCGATAACTACCCAGCTGAGAGCGTCCCATGCATGTCCGCCAAAGGTATTAATGGTGCCCTCACCGTACAGGGTTTCGTAGTCATCCCTGTACTGTGTCAGTACGTTCTTCTGAGGATCGCTGGCCGGAACAACATCGACTATAAGTAGCTTGCCCGCCGGGAAGATAACTCCATCGGCAGCATCACCCGCACCGTCAATGAACCCCATATTGGCGATTCCATGACTGCAGAACAGAGGGGTATCCATCTGCAATGTTTGCATGTCAACGGCAACGATGGCTGACTCTTTATCGGTAGCCCAGCAGACTACTGCTTCGGGAGTAGTACCCTTAATGTGAGTGAGCTGGGCCTGCATGCTGGTGTCACCGCTACTGAAATTCTGGTCGTCCAGAATGGTTATCCCGTAGTCGGGTGCGTCAGCTATAAGGATATCCCTGCCGGCAGCCCCAAATCCTGAGGTATCGGTTATGATGGCGATCTCGGTGATACCCTCGGCTTCCAGGTATGTGTAGATTTCGGTGACAGCTTCTTTGTCGGTCTGTGGAGTCTTAAATACCCAGTATCTCTCCTCTACCGGGGTGACAATCAGGATGCTGGCAGCACAGGAGACCAGAGGGGTCTCCGCTGCAGTCATAGTATCGATGATAGCCAGGCTTTCCCCACTGGTAGTTGGCCCGATGATAGCCAGTACCTCGTCCTGCTCGATAAGCCTGTTCACCATCGTGGCACACTTCTCTGCATTGGTCTCGGTGTCATAGATGATGACTTCCAGCGGGTGCCCGTTTATTCCACCGGCCTCATTGATCTGGTCTACCATCATCTCTACCGTCTGTTCTTCAGGAACGCCCAGATTCGACGCGGAGCCAGTAAGAGCTAACACGGCGCCTACTTTATAGGGCTCCGCTTCCTCCTCCTCGCTCGTGCAGCCAATGGCGGCGACGGCTACAAGTGAAACCATTACCCCCAAGACTATCACCCACATGATGTATTTCTGCATTTATAATTCCCCCCTTCTACTGAATTGCAGAAAGCATATCTCTAGCTATATTGTTGTATGGCTGACTGGTGTGCTATATTCAGGCTCTATGGTTGTTCGAGGTGAGGTCAGCACGTAGTAAAATTGCAGGCTTTCAGCCGGTATGTTTCTACAATACTAAGGTACTTTCGTCCTATTCACCGCAGTCCACTATGGTACTTTAGAACTACCTCCTTCCGCAGCATTATAACGTATGAATGCAAGTGGTGCAATAGTTGTTATCTTTCCATGAAATGGTGCCAATTTTTAGACGCTGCTAGCGACCTGGAGGTCGAAATGGGTTGACGTGGAGGAGGCGTAGGGATATCATTTTTATTGAGCGAGGCTTTTTCGGGTCCAGCTCTTTTATAGTGGTGTCTTTCAAGCGAAAGCTGGAATCAGTTTGAGGAATGAGGTTTGAAGCATGGGGACGCTCAGGTTAGGTGTAGTCTCTGATACTCATGTGTCAAGGCTTGACCAGCTACCAAAAAGCTTGATAGATGGATTAATGGGAGTGGACCTGATTGTTCATCTCGGGGATTACACGGGTAGGGAATTGCTGGATGGCCTGGGAGGGTTAGGCGATTTTCGAGGTATAGCAGGTAATATGGATTCCCAGGAGCTAAGGGCGTATTTACCTGAGACTGAGGTCTTGGAGTTAAACGGTAAAAGGCTGGGTCTTATCCATGGGTGGGGGGCACCGTGGGGTATGCAGGAGAAGATCAAAGGCTGTTTCGAAAAGGTAGATGCAATTCTATATGGGCATACTCATATAGCCAGGAGCGAGTTAATAGATGGAGTGTTTTTCTTCAACCCCGGCAGTGCTACGGGCAAGTTTCCGGCTCTTCAAAAGACCTATGGAATCCTGGTTGTTGATGAGTACATTCAGGGGGAGATCATCGCCATTGAATAGGGGTGGAAACTGGATTTGCTCCTGTTATAATATAAGTGTGGGTGAGAGATAAGGGGGTAAATTGTCATGCCGATCTATGAATATGAATGTGTGGACTGTGGCGAGAGGTTTGAACTCCGCCGTGGTATGACGGATAAAGATGATGATATCGGATGCCCTAGCTGTGGAACTAAGAAGCCGCGGCGAATTTTCTCCATGTTTGGTTCGGGCTCTTCGGGGTCCACTGCGGGGGCTTCGGGTGTAACGTGCGCTCCTGGCCGATTTACCTGAGGCTGATGTATTGAGGCAGTTTGCCGCAATTGAGATTTATGGAAAGTCACAGGTTAGTCCAATAGGAAGACATTTACTTATTGAAAAAGTGGGATTATAGAAAGGGACGTAACTTACTCTTTAAAGAAAGCTCTGATGTCGACGACCGTTTTCCTCGTCCGTCATGGACAAACCACTTCAAATACCACTCATTTCTACAGCGGCTGGTCTGATGAGGATCTCAACGAAGCAGGCTATATGCAGGCGCGAAATTTATCTTCGAGGCTGGCCGGTCTGCCTATTGGCTCAGTCTACGCAAGCCCCCTGCGGAGAACCCACACTACTGCGATGATTCTAGCCCAACCGCACTACCTGGGAGTGAAAACAATCGACGACTTGAGCGAGATCCAGCTCGGCGACTGGGAGGGATTGCCTGCGGAAGAGATAGAGCGAAGGTGGCCGGAACTGTGGAATCAGTCGCGGATTGACCCTTCGGAGATTGTTTTACCCAGTGGCGAAAGCTTTGGGCAGGTAGTGGAAAGGGCTGTTCGGGCCTTTGAGATGATATTGGGAGCCAGCAGCGGCGGGCAAACATTGATTGTGACACACGATATTGTCGTCAGGATATTGGTGGCATACGTTCTCGGAGTGCCTAATAGCATTTATCGCAGGCTTGATATCGATAACGCCTCCCTGAGTATAATTCGGGCCACTGATGGGAGGAAGCAGCTCATTACTCTTAATGACACCGCTCATCTTGAGGGTTTGCAAGTTTCTTGATGTAATAATATCTGCATCGAGCCGTTTATCAGCCAGGCATTTAAGTTTACGCTGGTAGTCAGGTCATTTGTTGGGCTGGTGGAGCCGGATTTAAGAATCGTTGTCTTCTAAGCTTAATTCCTCCATTATTTCCGGGGCACTTCTTCCAAATGAGGTAGTGATTCCATAAACCTCGCCAAAGGAAATCTTCAAAAGGATGACTTGTTCTCGCCTGGCGAATATAATCGGCAGGCCGCTCCAGGGTACAGGCGCTGAAGGGCAATAAAGCTTGTACATATGCTCCAATTCGCCGTTTTTATTCCTGAACTTCTGGTTGCCGACCAGAGCCGCTATGTAGTAGCTTCCGTCCGAAAACCTTACCAGAGCCCCTGGCATGTCGTGTATCGATTGAGGAATTCTCTTCTCACCCAGGAACCAATTGACGACAGGGATTCTTGCCCAGAGACTGCTGAAGCGGTCAAAGAGATTCTTTCGAGAGAAGATGAAACCAACGAGGGCTATCAACAAGATGGTGAAAATAATCGTCAGTGGTATTACCAGATACTCTCTTCCAGTTAACGATATAATCAGCGGTCTCCACAACTTTATAAGGAAATCGAGCAGGGTGTAGACAATGAAAGCAAGAATGCCTAAAGAGAAGACGATCAATACCCCTCTGGTCATGATACTTTTCATTGCCTAAGCCTGCTCTCTGTACTTAGTCGTGCTTTGCTTTTTAGATGAAGGTCTGAGCGTTAACTTCATCAAGTGACTGTATTCTACATCTTGGTTGGTTGCCTTTCAATCGGCCTCGTTCCCTGTTGAGTGCTCCGGCGTGTATATTTACATATTTATCGGAGCAACTCAGTAACAATCGGAATGGATTGGCAACTAAAAGCCTGTCTTATTATTGATATTTCGCCGGAATATACTCTATTACATGCTAGTTAAAAAGGGGTGGTATAATGCAGGCTCTTATTGTGTGCCGTATCAAACGTGAGGTGAAGACCCGAAAAAGATAGCGATGAAGAACGGCAAGCCGGCGACACAGGGCGTTTGCCCGCCATGTGGCACGGAGATGTTCCGCATAGGGAAGAGTTAAGGCGGTCATTTAGATATCGGGATTGTTATAATAGCATGAGTTGGGTGTCCGTAGACACTCAACTCATCATTTGGACATAAGGCCCCCTGATTTGAGTGAAAGCTGTGAGTGTGGTGCGAGCTTGTTCAAACGGTTTGCCTGGCGTTGTTTCATCTAGGCGGCGCGACTCTTGACGGTGCTATTATCCGGGCTGCATTCCTCTTGACCGGTCTGAATGGAAATCAAGCCGTCGCGTATTGCTATGAATACAGCATGGGCTCTGTAATTAGCGTTTATCTTACGAAGTATGGCGCTAACGTGGTTCTTGATTGTCTGATCGCTGATGCTCAGAAGGTTGGCGATCTGCTTATTTGAATTGCCCTCGGCTATAAGTGTAAGAACTTGTAACTCCTTACGGGTAAGGGGAGTGGTTAAGTCTTTTACGGATTTTCCCAGCGACGACATCTCTTGAAACTGCCTCAGTACGCGGTCGGCTACTTTAGGTCTGAGGCTCACGATGTCATTTATTGGATACTCACCATTAGAGGCTCGTTTTATCGTGTCTATGAACTCCCCGGCGGTGCAGTGCCTGCTCCTTAGATAAGCCACCGCACCGGTCTTGAGGACTTCAAATAGTTCAGCGTCGTTTTCGTAGGGATTGGTGCTGAGCATCACTACTCTTGTTCCGGGGAAATGACGGATTATTCTCTTGCCCAGGTCCAGACCGCCCAGGGATGGATAGTCGATATCTACCAATACTACATCGGGATAACTCTCTGCGATTTGCGTCATTGCTTCCGCACCGTCTTGCCCCGGCTCACATTCCATGGTCGAGAGGATTTCCAGGCTGTCCTGCTCGGATAGCATCTGCCGTAACCCGGAGCGTGAAAACGGGTTGCTGTCGACTATCATTACAACTATTTTACGCATGGCTTATTTATAACAGGGTTGAGTGGTGACCAATAGTAAAACTCTCTCTACCGGTATCAAGCTCCTATATTCATGCAAATGATCGGCGATTTAAACTCACCTCTCTATCTTGCCTTCCCTTCCCCTTCAGGTTTGAAAATACTCTGTCAGCACGGATCTTTGTGTGTACCAATTGTATCGTGCCGCTCAACAAACCTGCCATCAGGTGCACTTATTTCGCGCAATAAGCCCGAAATAAGTTCCGGCAATAATACATTGTACGCGCGCGTGATTAAGAAACGATTACATGTGCATTACGGGTGAGTTACGAACAGCTTACAGGCACATTACAATTCATGATTTATGTTGGATTAACGGTTCAGGATTCAGGCCATTTTTTCTGCTGGCATGTTTGCGAGTGTCTTTATATATGAAAGTGCAGAGTAATATTACGGATGTTTGAGAAGCATATATTACAAAAGTACAACGATTATCAGGTGAATTAAGTACATGAGTAGGATTGTTGTATTCCCCTCCCTTGGCTACGATATTCTTGATTAATCGGACTAAGGGGGGTTGAGATGGAACAGCTGGCGACGGCAATCATAGATGGCGTTCATCTGATAAAGCAGCTATTAATCGCTGCAGGGAACGGAGAGGGTAATGTCGTGGCATTGGATGAGCAAGCGCTCTGGGAAGGCATATCGTCAATAGTCCAGAATCTGACAGCGTTCTTAACTCAGCTTGCTGGCGAGATCGCCACTAAGCTCTAGTTGCCGGATGCTGAGGTTGGGAGATGTTGTGCAATCCCTAAAGGCGGTTGGGTTTTCCAGCTGCTGTAGTGATGTGGCTAAATTTATGATTGATGGTTACGAAAGTACGAGCATTATCTCGCTGTGAAAGTACGTTAGTAGGATTGTCAGCTTGTATTTACTCCGTATACCATATTAGAAGCAAGTTAGTGGGAAAGGTAGGCTGAAATGGATAGCCTGGTAGAAGCTATCACCGGCACCGCTGACCTTATTAAGGACCTATTTGCCAGGGTAGTCAGCGGTGAAGGCAATATAGTAGTTCAGGATCAGGACACTTTCTGGGATAGTCTGTCGTCGATAGCCCAGAATCTGGCGAGCTTCTTCAGTGAGCTCGTTGGTGAGATAGCTACAAAGTTTTAATCGATTGAACCCAGCTAAGCAAGTAAGGTGCTTGATAGAGGCGGGAGTAAATACCTGGAATGCCGGTTAAAGTTCCAGGTATTTACTCCCGCTAAATATTTACCAGTGATTACATGGGCATGTAGAGCCTTGCGCCTTTGACTCGCTGGCTAGCGGCGTTGATGATGCCAGGCCATCAACCTCGCCATAATAGAAGCGCATACCAGCTTTCCTCGAGTTCTATCTCCGCAGGTTCACAGCCCCGGTCACACTTATTTTAATAAGTGGTGTAGTCTGGAGTACTTCGGTGAACTGGATTTTTTAGTGTATAATAAGATAGGGTTTGTAGCGTTCAGGGTCAGTCGTGCAAATGGTGCTGAGATTATTCATTTTGGCAGTTTGAAATAACAAGGCTTGAATGAGGAAAATGGTCAGTAATTTAATCAGGACGGTCTTGGCTTTGGTTTTAGTGGTCGGACTATTACTGGCGGTTCCGGTGGCATCGAATGCTGCGGAACCTAAGGTGAGCCTGTCACCGTCGTCTGGTCCTATAGGTACGAAGGTGACGGTAAGTGTATGCAATATGACTCCAGGTAATACTGTTGTGGCAGGTAATATTACGTTCGGTGGTATTCCCTGGAATCCGAGTGACATTACTATTGACTCGTCGGGCTGCATGTGCGCGACTATGCTGACTGTGCCGGCAGCTCCGACGGGATCGCAAGCGGTGGTGATAGGTGATGGTGATGTTGAGGTGACAGGCGTGTTTAAACTTACTCAGCCTAATATAAAGGTCTCGCCGACAAGCGGGTATAAGGGTGAGACCGTGACAGTGACTGGCACAGGCTGGGTGAATCCCAGCCTGGTGTCTTTAACTTTCGGTGGTTCGTTTATGGACACGGTTATGCCCAACTCAGTAGGCGGCTTCAGCATACAGTTTATTGTTCCGCTAACAGCGCAGGATAGCAATGTAGTTGGCGCAGCCGATAGTATAGGAAACGCTGGCCCGGCCGTGATATTCAAGCTGAAGCCGGCGGGTTTGACTGTCTCTCCTTATAGCGGCTTGCCGGGTACGATAGTCAATCTCACAGGAGTTGGATTTGAACCATTTAACGGTGTGGAGAATCTCAGGATTGGCAGTTCTCCGATCTATGCGCCGGGGCTAATGACGGACAATATAGGCGCTTTTACCACAACTTTCGAGGCTCCCAGCTTGGCCGGTGGAGGTCAGATTGTCTCGGCTACGGTTGCTGGTCTGACAATTGACACCTGTTTCACTATCATTGAGCCCGATGTTTGGGTCCCCCTGGATGAAGACATTCCAACAGCGGTGGAGGAAGCTCTGGCAAGCATTGCCGATAAGTTGATCAGGGTTTGGGGCTTCTATAATGGAGAGTGGGAGATGTATGACCCGAACGACACTCTAGGCAGTAATCTCACCGGGCTGGTGAGCGGCAGGGCTTATTGGATCAAGGTCAGTGGAGACTGCACTTTGATATTCAGAGATTTGCAGTCGGGCTGGAATAACATCGGCTGGTGATGACGGAAGGCCTTCGTTTCCTGTCTCTGCTAAGCAAATTCCCCTCGATTATTCACTCTAGCGACCTACGCCTCTCTTACATACCTTGCTATCTCCCTTAGTGATGGTGTTTTACCATACATGAGGAGAAATACGCGGAATACCTTGGCCGCTATCCACATTGCCAGCATGGCCGATAACGCTAGAATAGTAAGGCTCAGGACAATCTCCCAGACAGACAGGACGTCCCTGGAAAGCCTCATCATTGCTGTTATCGGAGCAGTGACCGGTATAAAAGTAAGCGCCTTGGCGAATGTGCTCTCGGGATTGCTGATTATAAAGTAGCTGAACCATAGTGGTACGATACTTGGCAGGACGATGATGCCCGATAAGCTCTGAGATTCTCTCGCGGTGGACCCGAGTGAGCCGACGCCGGCGAAAATAGCGGCGAACAAAGCATAGCCCATAATAAAGAACAGTATGCCCCAGGCCAGGAAACTTGAAGGGATAGAGAGATTGCTCAAGGCCGGAATGTTGACCGAGGCTGCATCGGCGAAAATCTTGATGGCTATAAGCCATATAGCTACCTGAAGAAGCCCTGCGGCGCCGAGACCCAGCACCTTCCCCGCGAGTAGCTGTCTCGATGATACGGAGGAGAGGATGATCTCGATTACCCTGTTCTCCTTCTCTTCGCTGACGCTCTGAAGCAGGAATCCTGAGGAGAAGAAGATAGCGAAGATGAATATCATGCCGAAGACGACTGGCAGGATGGCCTTGGTGACATCGTCCTGCGCCGAGACTATCTCTCCGCTCTCGTCCAGTTCCACTGTATTCAACTGCATCGGGATCTTGGCACGCTCCAGTAGCTCCGGACTGACCTCCTCGGCGAGCAAGTTGGACAGCAGGAAGTCTTCTATGCTACTCCAAATCTTGACAGGGACCTCAAACTCGCTCTTCGTGGTGTATCTGGTGATGCGCCCGCTGGAGAGATAGTCGGCGGCAATGACGAAGTACTCCTCGACTTCACTGTCCAGGAGCGCGCTCTTTGCTTTTTCCTCGTTCGGGTAAAGGATAAAGGTGATATCCTGCTGAGTTGTGTATTTATCAAACCCTCCGGCCTCGTCCACGTAGCCTATCTTCACTTCCTGTGGCTCGCTGGGTTCATGCCAGTGCTGCACTGCTTGATATATTCCATATCCCAGCATCAGGACTAGAGGAAGTGCAACGGTCATTATAATAAAGGCTTTTCTCTTGAGGGTTTGTCTGAACTCGTGCCTTAGTATGGTCAACGTCTTCTTCATCAACCCTCTTTCACAACCTGGATGAATATCTCGTTCAGCGAAGGCGTTGAAACCTCGAATCGATTAATGGTGCTCCTGCTGTTAACCAGCGCCGCCAGTACCTCAAAAGGCGGGGTTTGACCATCCAGGAAGAGTTCGATGTACTTCCCGTGAGCCTTTCTCCCGATCACTCCCGGGAGTTCATCCGGGATACGGTCACACTCAAGGAATATGGAGTTATTCCTGAATCTGGACTTTATCTCACCCAGGCCGCCATACAGTACAGCCTGGCCCTTGTTTATCATCAGAACCCTGTCGCAGAGTTCCTCGACCTGGTTCATCATGTGAGTGCTGAGGATTATCGATTTGCCCTGGCCTTTCAGTTCAAGGATAAAACCCTTCAGGAGCTCGGTATTTACCGGGTCGAGTCCGGCGAACGGCTCGTCCAGTACTATCAGTTCGGGGTCGTGCAATATAGTGGCGATGAACTGTATTATCTGGCTCATCCCCCTGCTCAGTTCCTCTATTTTCTTATTCCTGTGTTGTACCATATCCACCCGCTCCAGCAGCGCGGCTGTTCGGTCTTTTACCGGCCTTCCCTTCATGTTCTTAAGTGCTGCCAGGTAGGTCAGGGATTCGGAGACGGTTATCTTCCGGTAGAGCCCCCTCTCCTCCGGCAGGTATCCGATTCGGTTCTTAGATTCTTCGTTTATGTGTTCACCCAGGATTTCTATCTCACCTGAGTCCGGCTTGATGATGTCCATAGACATCCTCAGAGTAGTCGTCTTACCGGCGCCATTGGGACCGACCATGCCGAATACCTCGCCGGTTCCCACGGTGAATGACAGGTCATTTACCGCTCTGATGCCTCTGAAGGACTTGCTTACCTGTGAGACTTCGATCGCGTTCATGATTTAGTGCGCCCTTCGCAGGTATGACTATTAGGTGCAGCGGTATGTGAATCGATGTCACTTGTCATCTACGTACTCGCTGGGGGTGAGGTACTGGGGAGGAGTCTTGAAGGGCTTGACCTGCTCCGCTACTTCCTCATTGATGATGTAGCCGCTGACGTGCATCAGGGTATCGTATAGCTTATCGTCGATCTGCTCCTGGTTCATAGAGCAGAGGCAGGGGTAATGGTGCAGGATGAGTCCGGCTTTGGTGTCGGCCTCGTCTGCGGAGAGACCGATCAACTGCTTTGCAGTATGCGCAACTGAACCGCAGGCCGAGTTCCTCTCTACCTCTACCTGCTCTATCAACCTGGTATCGGGGTTGACCGTGATCTTCAGTTTGGGCCTGCCGAAGTAATGGGCGAAGTTGGAGATAAGCTCATCATCGTAGGGCTGGGCACTGCCGCGGTATCCGTAGCTGGCTTCGGTGAGGCTGCAGAATGGTTTGGGGAAGGCTACGGAGATGTTCTTCGCTGACAGCTCTCTCTTCAGTTGATTGGCGAGGCCCTGGGGCAGCCAGGCGCTGTTGTCTATAGGGGCGATTACGGAGTGGGCGCCGGAGCTTTCCACGATATCGAGAATGAGCTGAGCGGCTCCCGGTGACTCCCCCGCTGCGATCAACAGGTCGGCCTCGGGCATGGTCGCTGGCAGGAATTCATCGGGGTCGTCGATGAGGGGAGGCAAAGCCTTTGGCAGGGCAACCTCCTCGACTGTCCAGCCTGAGGGCGCATTCTCCCGCAGATTCCGCGCTATTCTCTCACCGTAAGGCCCCTGGGTGACAACAAGTATCTTCATGGGTATGCTATAAAGATCGCATGGCCGTAATAGCTACCATATTATCAAATAGAGGAATTTAGCGCCATTCCCGTTTTTACGTTTTTACAGGTGGTTCGGACAACACAGGATTTATTGTGGTATGTTCAACTAGTACCATGTAACATATAAGTATTCGTATAATTGTGGTATAATTATGGTAAATCACAAAGGAGGGATTTGCCATGAAGCCGCGCTATAGGGTGACGTTGACGGAACAAGAACGACAGGA
>Ga0180432_10000652_pt1 | contig 57306 bp, 43 predicted proteins | sample SS_ome_10_FD_132414 | JGI IMG/M metagenome (GOLD analysis project Ga0180432, IMG submission 132414) | Hypersaline lake sediment archaeal communities from the Salton Sea, California, USA - SS_1_MS_2 metaG | ecosystem: Environmental > Aquatic > Non-marine Saline and Alkaline > Hypersaline >... | reverse complement strand
TGGCCCCATGCCGCGGATGAAGCGGAGTCTGTGCGATGATGAGATGGCCTGCAACTCCACGATTCCTGCCATGGCGCACTCGGCAGCACGATCGGCCTACTCCGATGCCCGCAGCGCGCGCGGCCGCCAATCCCGGCGGGCTACCGCGGGTCTGTGCTCCGCCGATGCACGGACCTCGAAGCAGGTGGTCCAGATCGACTCAGTGCGGACTTGACGATCGGCTGTTTCTAGAAGGGGATCTCTCCCTCGTCGATGGGCGGACCGGCCGGAGGACCCTCTACCGCTTCTCCACGCCCCCCCAGGAAGCGCACGTTCCGGGCCACTAGTTCCCAGGTGTAGCGAGTCTGACCGCTCTTGTCCTCGTACTGGCTGGTCCGGATACGACCCTCGACCAGAACCTGACGTCCCTTGGTGAGATACTGGTTGCACGACTCGGCCTGCTTGCCCCAGACGACCACCCTGAACCAGGTGGTCTCTTCCTGCCGCTGACCCTCGCCGTCGGTCCACCGGCGGTTCGTAGCCACGTTCAGGGTCGTGACGGGTCTCCCGGTCGACGTGTAGCGCATCTCGGGATCACGGCCTAGATTACCCACGATAATGACCCTTTGGAACATGATTCTGCCTCCTGTAGGAAAGAATGAGCATTCACACGGCGGAGAGAGCCCAGGTGACCTGGAGGATCATCCGGGGCTTGCAGCAAGCAGCCCTTGAGGAGTGTGAGGATCGGTGGGCTATGCAAGAACCATTATAACACAAAAGATGAGCAGGCGCAACAGAAAGTCAATCCATCAGTGATCGTATCTGGACAGCCGAATCGCCAGGTTTCCACTCACCGGGATGCTCTCCGATGCCGTGTCGCCACAAGTCACTACCACGCGCACCAGTAGGATCTCCCCAAGCGCTGCGCCCGCTTCCTTTAATGCGATCCGGAGTTCTGCAGCGTGCTCCGTTAGACTCAGAGGCACGTCGGTCGTTCTCTCTGCTTGACCCTCCGGTCCAATGCTGTGAAGGGTGGCCGATTGGCTGGCCGGTTGCAACCGGATCTCGCACTGTCCTGGGCTAAGGGGATGGTCCAGCATCTCAGCGCGCGCGCCGCAGTCGCCCGCGTCAAGACGGCCTGCCGGCGAGAGGAAGATGCTCAAGGTACATGCCTGGAGTGATCGGTGGGATTCGATTCTGGCGAAGAGGTGCTCATGGTCATGGCCGTAGTAGAAGCGCTTGATGAGAGCTACTGCCGTCTGCATCGCGCCGGTTGAGGCCCTCGGGGTGGTGTAGCCAGCGGACTCCCATCGGGGAAGGGCAGGAGAGTCGGCGTCGAGCGCGGGTGAGATGAAAGCGGAAGGCGAGCGCTCAGCGATCTCGATGTCCTGCTGGGGCCGACCGCCGAGAAGCCATTCGGGGATCGGAGTTTCGGTGAGACGATAGACGTTCTGGAGGTGATGGCGGAACGAGGCGTCGAATACCGTCTCCTCGGCCGCGCGGTTACGCGAAGAATACCACCAGAACCAGTCGCTTCCCTCCGCGATGTAGATCTCATTCCAGGCCTGTTCGAGACGTTCCGTGTCTGCGTGCGGGCATTGGGCTTGCCAGGCTGTCAAGTGGCCGCGCGTCCGAGCCAACCGGGCCCAGGCCTGATTCTGAGTTGGCTCTCCGATCCACGTCTCGAAGTTGCGGCCTATCCACGAGCCGGCAGAGAGTCGCGGGATGGTCGCTTGTACAGGATGGGCGCTCAGATACTCGCTAACCGTCACTGTCTCCAGAAGGGGATCGTTGGAGAGGAGGCCGTAGAGACTGTTCAGGAACGTGTCGCCATTGTGTTCGTACTCTTCCCAGCAGTTCTCGCCGTCAAGGATGATGGAAACGATGTGGGGTCCACTGCCGTCGAGACTCTCTCGGACACGGTGCAGGCGCCCGACCAGGTCCTGGGCAGCATGGTGCCCATCCATGCGCTGGTACACGAATCCGATTCGATCCGACAACAGATTGTCTCGAAACAGGATCGTCGGTCCGGCCGGAAGGCCCTCTTGCGATGACTGAAGCCGATAGGGCTGGTACAGGAAGCGCGGGTTGGTGACGTGACCGTACTCATCTCGATGGACTTCCTGTCCTGTCGATGCTGCCAGCACACCTTCGTCGGATGCGATCCAGGCGATATCGGTGTGCTCGGTCAGGAGCAACACCAGAGCGTCGCTCACTCCGCCCTCGGGAGGCCACATCCCGCGCGGCCGCTGCCCGAAGTACTGCCGGTGCGAGTCGATGGCTCGATTGATCTGCTCCAGAGCGTCCTCTGGGTGGGCAAAGGCCGGTTCGGAGATAGTCATACCTGGGCTGGACTCTCTCGCGCAGTGACTGTCGATCAGCAAGGGGAGTATAGGGTGATAGTAGGGCGACGTGCAGATCTCGATCTGGCCCTGCTCCTCGAGCGAGCGGTACGCGGGGAGGATGCGGCTGAGGATATCCTCCTGGACGCCGATGATGGACCGGATGTCGTCAGGGGAGAAGCCGCTGCCTTGCTTCACCAGCCTGCAGAGTTCCGGCTCCCGCTCCAGCCAGTTGGGGTCGATCCAGACCAGGTTGAACCAGCCTACCAGGTCCCTGAAGTACTGGTCAGAGAGAAACTGGGGGTGGGCTCTGGCGCGCTCTCGTATCTGGAGCAGTTGATCGTAGGCGGGATGGGGCCGGATGAACCTCTCCCAGTTGGCGCTGAAGAAGAAGGAGAGCATGTACTCTCTGTCTTCGGCCGTCCACTCGTCCTTGAGGCTCGTGGAGAGGCTCCGGTCGGTCCGGTGATGGTTGACATAGTCGGTGAGCTGTTCAATCAGGCTAGGCACCAAGTTGACCGTCGCATGCATCCTGGGGAACCGGGCCAACGTCTCGGCCATGTGCAGATAGTCCTTGGTTGCGTGTAGTCGCGTCCAGGGAAGGCTGAAACCACGCTCCGACCCGTTCCCGTAGTATGGTTGGTGCATGTGCCATATCAGCGCTACGTAGAGAGGCTCACTCACGGGTATGCTCACCTCGATTGGTGCTATGTGCGCAGTGCCTTCTCACCGATCTCCATGGGCTAAACCAAAGACCTCGGAGGTTCCGCATCTCGCGTTGGCCTCTGAGGTCTGGCATTGTCAGAAGGGACATTTCGACCGTCTAGTCCTTGGCTCGGAGCTGTGGGAAGAGTATCACCTCGCGAATGGATGACTGATCGGTGAAGAGCATGACCATTCGATCGATGCCCCAACCCAGACCCCCGGTAGGCGGCATTCCGTGCTCGAGAGCAGTCAGGAACTCCTCGTCCGTAGGGTGGGCTTCCTCGTCTCCGGAGGCCGCTGCCTGTGCTTGTGCCTCGAAGCGTTCTCTCTGGTCGATGGGATCATTCAGCTCAGAAAAGGAATTGCCGCACTCGAGTCCACCGATGAAGAACTCAAAGCGCTCTACCAAATGGGGCTCATCGGCCTTTCGCTTCGCCAGCGGAGATATCTCGAGAGGGTAATCCATCAAGATGGTGGGCTGGATGAAGCTCGGCTCCACGTACTCGCTGAAGACCTCGTCTACCAGTCTGCCCCACGTTGGTTGAGGATCTATGCCCAGCTTCAGCTCGGCAACGCGTTGCCGTAGGCTCTGCAGATCGGGATGCGCCTCGATATCGAGATCGGTGGCATCCAGTATCGCCTGCCTCATTGTGATGCGCTTCCAAGGTGGGGCAAGATCGATCTCGTGCCCCTGGAACGTGATCTTGGTGCCGCCAAGAACCTCCTGCGCTGCGTAGGCGTACACACCCTCTATGAGCTTCATCATGTCATTGTAGTCGGCGTAGGCTTGATACACCTCTGCCTGGGTGAACTCCGGGTTGTGCTTGGTGGAGATCCCTTCGTTGCGGAAATCGTGGCCAATCTCGTACACTCCGTCGAAGCCGCCGACGATAAGCCGCTTCAGATACAGCTCGTCAGCGATGCGCAGATAGAGTGTGCGGTCCAGGGCATTGTGATGAGTGGTGAAGGGCCGAGCCGTCGCACCGCCATAGATCGGCTGCAAGATGGGCGTCTCGACTTCCAGGAATCCTCGCTGGTCGAGGTAGCGCCGGACCGCGGACACGATACGGCTGCGAGTGATGAAGATGCTCCTCACATCCTCGTTCGCGATGAGGTCCAGGTAACGCTGACGGTAACGCGTCTCCACGTCCCGGAGCCCGTGCCACTTCTCCGGCAGTGGTCTGAGAGTCTTGGTCAAGAGCTCCATCGCCTCGACCTTCACTGTGATCTCACCGGTGCGGGTACGAAACAGTTCTCCCGACAGGCCGACGAAATCGCCGATATCGAGATTGCGGCGGAGAAGCTCGTATGTCTCCTCGCCAAGCACGTCCTGACGCAGGTACACCTGGATCTTGCCCGTTCCATCGGCGATGTGGCCGAACGTGGATTTGCCCATGACTCGCCACGAGATAAGCCTCCCGGCGACCTGCACGCTCGCAGGGGCGGCTCCTTCGGCGCTCGGGAAAGACTCTCGCGCCTCGGATACCGTGTGCGAACGCTTCACTCGCGCCGGGTACGGATCGATGCCGTTCTCACGGAGTCGAGTCAATTTGCCCAGGCGTTGAGTTCGGTGATCACTCTGTTCGGTCATTGCCACTTTCTACCTCATGTCGAGGATCTTGAGAGACAGGGTTCCATTGGGGGTCTTGACCGCGATCTCATCACCAACCTCGTGCCCCATCAGGGCTTTGCCCACAGGAGACTCATTGGAGATGAAGCCATTGCCCGGATCGGCCTCTGCCGATCCCACGATGGTGTATTCCTCGGGCGCTTCCCCCGGTGCGGCCACTTTGACCGTGATCCCCAGATCGACTTCTCCTGCGGGTCCGTCCCTGCTGATGATGGACGCGTTCCTCAGCATGCCCTGGATGGTCAGAATCCGACCTTCGACGAACGCCTGCTCATTCTTTGCCTCGTCATAGCCGGCGTTCTCGCTGACGTCACCTTCCTCCTTGGCCTGGTGGATGAGGTGCGCCACCTCCGGGCGACGGACCGTACACAAGTGGTTGAGTTCCTCTTCCAGTTTCTCGAGGCCCTGTTGAGTCAGAAATACGGGCTTTTCGGTCATGAACACATCCTTGCCGGTCACATGATCAGTACCAAAGACTATGTGCGTTCTACTCGTCCCTGAGGTCTAGCCTGTGCTTCAGGCCATGACTGCAGTGATCAGCCACGGCTTCGCCGGCCCGCTCCGCTCGGATGCAGATGCCGAACCGTGATCGCTCGAACGCAGACGGGCTTCTCTCGACCCACGGCCCACCAAAAAAGCGCCCATTGACGCAGGCGCTCTGCGACGGGCATCTCACCTCTGGACAGTACTTATCCTATTATAGACGATGTGCGGCAGTTTGTAAAGATGAGCGAACCGAGAGCCGAGGAATCCCGCGGGTGCGGAATGCTCGCCGCGACCAGACTGTAGGCACGAGCTGTTCTTTTCGGATACAGGGCCTTTTGTGGGTTTCTTGGCCAAACGGTAGGCCTTTTGACTTTTGCATTGTATCGTGCGATAATACGACTGAGTGGCGGCCTGATGTGGCAGTTCCTGTGAAGAGGGTAGTGGAGCACAGGGTCGCTTTGCTTGGTGTGCGGCTCGATGGTAGCTCGCGTGGAGTGTTCCCCCGGACCGGAGTTAGGCTCGTAGTGGATCGGGTGACCGACCCAATCCAGGTGGTGGCATCAGCGGTGTCACTGTCGTCGGCGAGGAAAGACTCCGTGCGCGGTCGCCTTCGCTTGGGCCGGGGAGGCCGTATCTGGGGTGCGGTTTTCGCGACTAGTAGTTGTGAGAGGCCAAGAGCGCCAGGTCCCCGGCCGATTCCTGTGAACTGTGTTCCGGCTGATGTGGGCGGGTCGGCACCCGGAATCCCCGCGCAGGACAGAGCCATGCGCTCAGGATTGGGCCGTCCCGGTCTGTTGCAGGACGCGTGAGTTCCCGCGTTGGGGCGCCGGTCCGCACGACAGCCATGGCGCAGAGCTTGTGGTCTCCTGGCGACAAGAAGCTGGAGATGCATCTCAGAAGCAGATCTGAGCGACAGGGGCTCTACAAACTGGAGGTGCTTCATGAAGGAAGTGGGCAGGAGTTCGAGAACGGGGCAGGGAGTCAGAAGGCCGGGTGGGTTGCCGGCGTTCGTGGCCGTGCTCGTGGCTGTGAGCTTGATGGCACTGCAACTGCCGCTCCGCGATCGAGCAATCGCACGGGCTGACACTGCGGTTCCGCAGCTCGAGGGACGCGTGTCGCTGGCACCGGCGGCGTCGCGGTCGGGTTCGGAAGTGTCGCTGGCCCCGGTGTCACTTACCTTCGTCCCGGTCGCGAAATCCGTCTCGGTGGGTGACTACTTCTACATCAGCGTGTATCTGAACACCTTTGGGCAGGATGTGCAGGGTGCGCAGGTCTATGTGGACTACGATCCGACCTACCTGACCGCCACCACGGTCTGGTATGGCAGCACCTTCACGAATGAGATCGAGGCCGACTACGGAGTGGCCGGGCAGGTTGACTACGCAGCAGGTATGCCGGGGCAGCAGACCGCCAGTGGCTACTTCCAGCTATTTCGAATCCAGTTCCGTGCTTTGGCGATTACGCCCTCCACGCAGGTAGCCTTCCACAGTGGTGGAGGTCGTACTTGCATGGTCGTGCTGGGCTATGATCCGTATCCCGTCAACAGCTCCGGGATCTGCAACGTAGAGATAACCGAGGGGGGCGGTCCAGAGCAGACTCCCACGCCACCGATCTCCGAGCCGGGATGCCGCCGCAACGGCGAGAGTGGCTATGACGGGGCTACCGACACTTGGCTCAACAAGATCTTCAGCACGACGAATTACGGTCCTGGCGCTGACTTGCATCTCCGCGGCCAGGGGCAGGCAGTCAGCTTGTTGCGGTTCGATCTATCGGACATACCGAGCGATGCGGTGGTGACCGAGGCCTCTCTGGATGTGCGCACCAACTGGTTCCGCGAGGGCAGCAGCCCGATGCAAGTGCAGATCTACAAGATGAGGCGCTCGTGGGTCGAGAATGAGGCAACGTGGAAGGTCGCTTCCGCGGGTAACGGCTGGCAGACATGGGGTGCGGCGGGCTCCGCGGACCGAGAGCAGTCGCCGGCGGCCGCATTTACACTGTACGCCATCAACACCACCTATCTCGTGGATTTGACCGGACTGGTGCAGAGCTGGGTGAGCAATCCTGGCGAGAACTTCGGAATGCTGTTTCAGCCGCTGCTATCAGGCCCAGGGCAGGAGTTCCGTTTCTGGTCTTCGGACTATGATGGCACCATTTCACACAGGCCGCGCTTGTGCGTGGATTTCGTGATGCCAACACCCACGCCCACGGAGACCGCCACGGCAACACCCGAGCCTACGGTGCCCTCTCCAACTCCAACAGAGACCGTGACTGCTACCCCAACGGAGACTCCGACCGAGACTCCTACTCAGAATCCGACGGAGACTCCCACGTCGTCTCCGACGGCTACCATGACCGCGACCGCTACGCCGAGCCCGACCAGCACCTTCACGCCCAGGCCGGGCTACCAGTTGTTCCTTCCGGTGATCATACGCCAGTATGTGTATCGATGATCACCTTGAACCTCCTGCCGGCATCAATCCGGCAGGAGGTTCGGTCTGCTCCCTCCTGTAGCCCCCACGTCCAAGTGTCACCGAGACTTCGTCCCCTTGAGCCCGAATCAATGCCCGAGCGCTCGGGCAAGACTCCGTCACCAGTGCTCGGTGCGCCTCGTCCGCAGTGGTTCGCCTGCGGTCTCTCTTCGCCGTGTCCTCTGGCGCAGGCTCGCTACGCCGCATACACGATAGTCTTGACTTTTGGCTTCTTCTCGTGTATCTTATGCCACAGTCCCGGCCAACAGACTGTTTGCGGTCCCAAAAGGAGAGTCTCGAAGATGGATTCCGTCAGGGCGACTGCCGAGAGGGTGATTGCGAATGTTGAACGGGTCATAATCGGTAAACATGAGTCGGTAGAACTTGCCTTTGTCGCGCTGCTCTGCAGGGGGCACATTCTCATCGAGGATGTGCCCGGCGTCGGGAAGACAGTGCTGGCCAAGTCCCTGGCCAGATCTGTGGGTTGCTCTTTTCGGCGTATCCAGTTCACGCCTGATCTGCTTCCCAGTGATGTCACCGGCGTGTCCGTGTTCAATCAGAAGACGCGGGAGTTTGAGTTCCGGCCCGGACCGGTGATGGCGCAGATAGTGTTGACCGACGAGATCAACCGGGCCACTCCGAAGACTCAGTCCGCGCTGCTCGAGTGTATGGAAGAGCGGCAGGTCACGGTCGATGGAGTGACCTATCCCATGGCCGAGCCTTTCCTCGTGCTGGCCACACAGAATCCCATCGAGTACGAGGGGACCTATCCTCTTCCTGAGGCGCAGTTGGATCGCTTCCTGATGCGCATTCGACTGGGCTACCCTCAGGCGGAAGAGGAGATCCGTTTGCTGGATGCCCAGCAGTACCGGCATCCTCTTGACGATATCGAGCAGGTTGTGGACGCGGAGGAGTTGCTGGAGGCACAGGAGGAGCTGAAGAAGGTTCACGTTGGTGATCTGCTCAAGGAGTACATCGTGGGCCTGGTAGACGCTTCTCGGAAGCACCCGGACGTGTATCTTGGAGCCTCGCCTCGGGGCGCACTGGGGCTGTACCGGACCGGGCAAGCTCTGGCCGGATTGCAGGGGCGCGACTACGTCATTCCCGATGACATCAAGCGCTTGGCCGAAGCAGTCCTGGCGCACCGTTTGATCATCAGTCCTTCGGCGCGCATCAAGAATGTGGATGCGTTCGAGGTCGTGGAAGAACTGCTCCAGTCTGTGCCGGTTCCGGGCACTCGTGTGAAGGCTGGCAGGCGTGAGTAGCCTTGGTCGACGGCGATCCTCGTTCGTGTTGCTCCGGTCCTCTTCGAGCTACCACTCGTCTGTACCACTGAGAGATGGAGGCTTCCTGCGACGCGCATGTTGTCTCCAATGGTGGGAGCAGAGTCAGGGGCAGACGTAGTGGACTCGTTTCGTGGGTCAGAGGCTTCTTCCGGCTGGGGTCGTGGCGTCTGGGTTTCTGGAGAGCCGTAGAATGAAACGAATCTGGGTAGTGCTGGCCTTGTTCGCCTTCACTCTGGTGGAGGCGCTGGTGACAGGACGCCGAATATTCTACAACCTGGCCGCGCTATTCGGCTTCACGATGCTTCTGTCCTTCCTATGGGCCCTGTACAACGTGAACTGGGTAAGATTCGAGCGAAAGGCTCGCTCCCAGCGCACGCAGGTGGGCAAGCTGGCGGAGGAGCGCTTCCTTCTACACAATCAGGGTTTTCTGCCCAAGCTCTGGTTGGAGGTGCGCGACCATTCAGACCTGCCTGGGTACTTTGCCAGTCAGGTGGTGACGTCCCTGAGCCCGAGGAAGAAGCGTGGCTGGACCACGCAGACGAGATGCCGTCGCCGTGGGCGCTTCACCCTGGGACCAGCGAGCGTGATCAGCGGAGATCCATTCGGTCTGTTCAGGCGCGAGAAGCTCTTCTCGGCGACCTCGACTATGGTTGTTTACCCCCTCACTGTAGGGCTGCCAGGTTTCGTGCTTCCCGTGGGCGTGTTCCCAGGCAGAGGACAGATGCAGCGACGAACGCATTACATAACTCCCAACGTCGCTAGTGTGCGCGAGTACTACCCCGGCGACAGCTTCAACAGGATCCACTGGCCCTCGAGTGCCAAGCAGGGGCGGTTGATCGTGAAGGAGTTCGAGCTGGACCCCACGGCCGATGTGTGGCTCTTCTTGGACATGGAGCTGTCGGTACAGACCGATCAGACCGTGCGGGAGCCGGTCGAGCGAGAGGAGCCGATAGCTCTGCTATCGTCCAGTAAGAGGTTTGCCCTGGATCCGTCGACGGAGGAGTACTCCGTCACCGTAGCTGCCTCTCTGGCGCAGCATTTCCTGTCCCAGAATCGATCTGTGGGGCTTGCCGCCTACGGGCAACACCGGGAGGTGATTCAGTCTGAACGGGGGAGTCGGCAGCTAACGAAGATCATGGAGACTCTGGCGGTCATCCAGGCCAGGGGAAGGATACCCCTGGCGCAGGTGCTGGTGGCGGAAGGGAGTCGACTGAGGCAGAACGTCTCGGTTATCGCGATCAGCGCCTCGACTGATCCTGTTTGGGTGGGGGCGCTGCGAGGACTCAGGCGCCGAGGAGTTCACGGCATGGCGGTCGTGATAGACGGTCGCAGCTTCGGAGCCGATGAGGACTCCGGTGCGGTGGTGGGGACGCTCGCGGATAACGGTATCCCCTGCTATGTGGTCCGCAAAGGAGACTCTCTGTCGAGAGCTCTGAGTACTCCTGCCGGTATCGGGTGATCACCGTCGAGACTGGCAGGCAACAGACACAGTGCTGCAGGAAGGGACGCGGTGGAGATACGCGGAGCGAACGTCAAGGATATCGGCATCTGCATGGAGTTGGAGCACTCGTTCCAGACCGACCGAGTGTGGCAAATGCAGGGGGAAACAACGGACTCGGAGCTGGCTGCGGTGTTTCGCGAGATCCGTCTGCCTAGACCGATGCGTGTGGAGTATCCCCGGAGTAGGGATTTCCTTCTCGAAGACTGGCAGCGCAATGGGTGCTTCCTGGTCGCCGAGGAGCAGGGCACGATACTTGGGTACCTGGATCTTCAGTTGGAGCGCTGGAACGAGGTGGGGAGACTTCTCAATCTGGTAGTTGATGAGCCCTACCGGAGAAAGGGGATCGGCAGCGCGCTCTTGGAGCAAGGCCTGAAGTGGGGCAGGGGATTGGGCCTGCGCGCCATCTTGACCGACGTACAGACCAAGAACCACCCGGCGATCTCGCTGGGACGAAAGCGCGGGTTCTCCTTCTGTGGGTACAACGATCAGTACTACTCCAACCGCGACATCGCATTGCTCCTTTGGCTGAGCTTCAGGTAGCTGGCGCTCCGATCCCTGACCCCCAGAGGGGCCTGGCACTTGGGCGTGGTTGGGCTTGCGTCGGGATAGTTCAGAGCGTCCAGGCCGGGACGGTGGGGCGCAGTGGTGTGGGGGGCAGGAGAGCCCTCCGCGTCTGTCCAATGATTCGGGTGGTATGTGATCTGCGTGACAATGCTCTCAATCGAGCCCAGGATGGCCTCTGACGTGGCGAAAGAGCCGAGGATCATGGTCGATCAACCTTCACATCCGGATTCCGGGAATGCGGAGTCCGGCTTTGCCCAACCAAGTCGCGGAGAAGGGCAGAGAATAGCGACGCTTCTCGCGATTGCTAGGACTCTCGCCTCCAATCGGGATAGCCAGACCCTGATAGCAGACTTGCTGGCTGCAGTGGTGAACACGTTCGACAAAGCCGACGCCAGCGTGCTCTTCTTGATGGATGCGAAGCATGAGTTGGTCGTGAAGGCGGCACTAAGGTGTGAGCCGGCACCCTTCAGCCGGACTCGGCTGGCCGCCAGGAAGGTTATCGCCAGCAAGGTGCTTCAGGATTGCCAGGCGGTTCTGTATCCTACTCCTGAGGCCTTCGGAGATGAGGCGGCGGCCAGCTCCAAGACGGCCGACCGCCGGGCGCTTCGACAGGAGGCTGCTGACTCCGGACAACCCCAGAGTGCCATCGCCCTGCCCCTCGTTTCAGGTCGAACGCCGCACGGGGTCCTGATTCTGGAGAACGTGGGCCAGACCTCGAGATTCTCGCAGGCTGATCTGACTTTCTTCCAGCATGTGGCCGATTTGATCGCTGCCGCGTTAGAGCAAGGCCGTGAAAGGGAGCGTCGCCAAGCCGCTCAGGCTGTCAAGAGAGCGGATCGCCTCAAGGCCGAAATGGTCTCCGTTCTGGCTCACGAGATGCGTACGCCTCTAACCTCCATCAAAGGTTACTCCACTGCACTGCTCATGGAGGAGGCTGCGTTCAGTCCGGAGACTCAACGAGAGTTCCTGGAAATCGTGGATGAGGAATGCGATGTCCTGCAGAGCTTGATCCACGACCTGCTTGAATCGTCGGTCATCGATGCGGGTGGGGTCAAGATCGAGCCCCAACCTGTGAGGTTGGCGCGACTGGCCCGTAGCGTAATCCACGACTTCTCTCGTCGCACGCGAGGGATTCGCTTCTTTCTCGATTTTCCAAAGGACTTCCCCATCGTGGATGTTGATCCTGAGCGCATCCGGGAAGTCCTACGGAATCTCCTCGACAATGCGGTGAAGTACTCGCCGAACGGAGGATTGGTGGTTGTACGAGGTGAGACACGCGAGAAGGACGTGGTCGTCAGCGTGGCCGACCAGGGGATCGGGATAGCGCCGGAGCATCTCAATCGACTGTTCGAGAAGTTCTTCCGCGTGAACTCGAGCACCGGCCGCCACGTGGTTGGCTCAGGACTGGGACTGCCCATTGCTCGCAGCACTGTGGAAGGCCACGGAGGTCACATCTGGGCCGAGAGTCAGGCGGGGAGGGGTAGCACGTTCTACTTCACGCTTCCTCTACCGAATCGGACTCACGGAGCGATCGAAGGAGATTCAGAGTGAGTGAGAAGATCCTGATCGTCGACGACGAGCCCCGCGTCGTGCGACTGGTTAGAGAAGTGCTTAGGACGGTGGGATATCAGGTGGTGGAGGCGGGTAGCGGGGAGAGTGCCCTGGAGGTTCTCGCACTTGAGCAGCCGGACCTGGTGCTGCTAGATGTCATGCTTCCTCGCGGCCCCGATGGCTACGAGGTGTGCCGTCGATTGCGCGAGTTCTCGGACGTGCCCGTGATCATGCTGACCGCCAAAGCCCAGGAGAGCGACGTGCTGCGCGGCTTCGAGGCCGGCGCCGATGATTACCTGACCAAACCCTTCAGCGCCAAGGAACTCGTTGCCCGGGTGCGAGCTGTGCTTCGACGGAGCCGACACCCCGAGGAGGCGATCACGAGCGCGTTGGTGTGCGGTGAGCTCGAGATCAACTTCGCCAGTCGTAGCGTCAGAATGCGCGGGCGACAGGTATCGCTCACTCGTACCGAGTACGAGCTATTGAGGCAGTTGGCGCTTAACGTCAATCGAGTGGTGCTGCACCCGGATCTGCTGATTGCAGTGTGGGGACCGGAGTATCGCGACGACATTGACTACCTCCGTGCCTACATCCGGTATCTGCGACGCAAGCTGGAAGCGGATCCCTCTGACCCCCGCTACATCCTGACGTCGACGGGCGTTGGGTACATGCTGGTCAATCCCCAGGAGACAGACGACTAGACGGTCTTGCTTGGGGTTCCTCATCTTCCCGGCCAGGTTCCGTGTAAGGCGGAACCCGGCCGGGCTCGTCTTTTTCATGGAGTTTTCATCGCGCTTCCCCTCTTTTCTATGACAATCCCACGAGTTTTGTGATAGTCTTCACAAGTCACCCGGTCTGCAGTCTTGATCGGGATAGCCACACCTTGGTGGGACATCCGCCCGAAAGGATGGTAACGTGATGGATTTCAAACCGTGCGAGTTGGCGACCACTATCGGGATGAACGGACAGGATACTCCTCTGATATCGGTGCTGGAGGAAATACAGAGCAGATACCGCTACTTGCCTCGGGAAGCGATGGTGCTGGTCAGTGAGCGTATGGGGGTTCCCTTGAGTCAGGTCTACAGCGTGGCCACGTTCTACAATGCGTTCAGCCTCAGGCCAAAGGGTAGGCACGTGGTCACGGTCTGCATGGGAACTGCGTGTCACGTGAGGGGCTCCAAGAGAGTTCTGGAGCAAGTGGAGGAGACCCTTGACATCCGACCCGGCGAGACCACGCCGGATCGGCAGTTCAGTCTCGAGACGGTGAACTGTCTGGGTGCCTGCGCTCTTGGACCGATAATGGTGATCGAGGGCGAGTATTTCGGGCAGATGACGCCTGACAAGGTGGAGCCTGGTCTGGATCAATACTCCAATGGTGGAGATGAGGGGGAGAACGAATGACGAGGATCGCTACCCCTGCCGAACTGGACTCTCTTCGGCGGTCTCTTATCCAGGCAAGGGATCCAAACAGGCGTGTGATCGCCGTGTGCGGCGGGACCGGTTGCAGGGCCAGCGGTAGTCTGAGTGTGATCGGGGCCTTTCGCGAGGAACTGCGGGATCAGGGGCTGGACGGCGAAGTGGACGTGGTGGCCACGGGTTGTCCTGGTCTGTGTGAGCGCGGCCCCATAGTGGTGATCAGGCCCCAAGGCATCTTCTACGAGCGGGTGACGGTTGAGGACGTCAGCGCCATCGTAGGTGAATCGGTACTGAAAGGCGAGGTCGTGGAGAGACTGCTTCACGTCGATCCCGAGACCGGCCGGAGAGCCACCTTCAAGGAGGACATCCGCTTCTACCAGAAGCAGAAGCGGTTCGTGCTAGATCAGAATGGAATCATCGACCCTACCAGTATCAACGATTACATCGAACTGGGAGGCTACTCGGCCCTGTGCAAAGCGCTTCGGGGCATGACGCCGGGGGAGATCATCGAGGAGATCTCGGCGTCCAAGCTGAGAGGACGGGGAGGAGCAGGCTTTCCCACCGGGCTCAAGTGGCGCTTCTGCCATGAGGCACCGGGCGAGACCAAATACGTCGTCTGCAATGCGGATGAGGGAGATCCCGGCGCCTACATGGACGACAGCCTCATGGAAGGCAATCCGCATCGGGTTCTGGAAGGGATGATAATCGGGGCGTACGCGATTGGAGCCCAGTATGGCTTCGTCTACATCCGAAACGAGTACCCTCTGGCCGTCGAGCATCTTCAGATGGCCATCGATGAGGCCGAAGCGTGCGGTCTTCTTGGCAAGGACATCCTGGGTTCGGGGTTCGATTTCACGCTGGAGATCCGCCTCGGTAGCGGTGCCTTTGTCTGCGGAGAGGAGACGGCTCTGATGGCCTCCATTGAGGGGCGGATTGGAGAGCCGAGACCGCGCCCGCCCTTTCCTGCACAGTCAGGATTGTGGGGAAAGCCCACCAATATCAACAATGTGGAGACTTGGGCCAACGTTCCCATCATCATCAACCGAGGCGCCGAATGGTATAGTAGCCAAGGCACCGAGAGAAGCGGTGGCACCAAGATCTTCTCGTTGGTTGGGAAGATCAACAACACCGGGCTGGTCGAGGTCCCCATCGGCACCGCTCTGGGCGACATCATCTACGACATGGGGGGGGGGATCCGCGGAGGCAAGCGCTTCAAAGCCGCACAACTCGGCGGGCCATCGGGCGGCTGCATCCCCAAAGAACACCTGGACGCCACCGTTGATTACGCGACTTTGCAGGAGTTGGGAGCCATCATGGGCTCCGGAGGACTGGTGGTCTGCGACGAGGACACCTGTATGGTGGACCTGGCGAGATACTTCCTTTCCTTTGTGCAGGAGGAGTCCTGCGGCAAGTGCATTCCCTGTCGTGTCGGAACCCAGGCCATGCTTGATACGCTCGAGCGCATCTGCGCAGGCGAGGGGCGCGAGGGCGATATCGAGTACTTGATTGAGCTGGCTAGCGAGATCAAGCGCTCGGCGCTGTGTGGCCTCGGTCAGACGGCTCCTAACCCTGTGTTGACCACGATACGCTATTTCCGAGATGAGTATGAGGCGCATATTCGGGACAAGAGGTGCCCTGCCGGGGCGTGCCAGGAGCTGTTCGTCTCCCCGTGTCAGAATGCCTGCCCCGCCGGAACGGATGTGCCACTGTATACGTCTCTGATCGCTGAGGGGCGCTTCACGGAAGCAGTGGCGGCCATACTCGATACTAACCCCTTCCCTTCGGTGTGCGGCAGAGTCTGCCATCATCCCTGCGAAGCCAAGTGCCGCCGCAACCAGACCGACGCCGCAGTCTCGATTCGGCAGCTCAAGCGCTTCGTTGGAGATCACGTCGAGAATCGTCCCCTGCCAAGCGTGACGTCGCGAGCCAACCCCGCCAAGGTGGCCATCGTCGGCGCCGGTCCTTCAGGTCTCACCTGTGCCTACTTCCTCGCCCGCATGGGATACAGGCCGACGGTCTTCGAGAAGCTCCCTGTGGCCGGTGGCATGTTGGCGGTTGGGATTCCCGACTACAGGCTGCCCAGGGACGTGCTCGAAAGAGAGATCCAGGGCATAGAGGCACTGGGTGTGGAGATAGTGACGAACACCTCATTGGGCCAGGACACTACGCTCGCGCAGCTCCAGGGGCAAGGCTACGAGGCCTTCTACATCGCCACGGGAGCGCATGGTGGGCGGAGGCTGGGCATCGCTGGCGAAGAACTCCAAGGTGTGGTGCAGGCAGTGGATTTCCTCCGCGACGTCAACCTCTCGCCTGGTGAGACACGGGCTGGACGGAGGGTGGCGGTGGTGGGCGGCGGAAACGCCGCAATCGACGCCGCTCGATCCGCGCTCCGCCTGGGAGCTGAACGCGTGTATGTCCTGTATCGGCGGACGAGAAGCGAGATGCCGGCCCAAGCGGAAGAGATCGAAGCCGCCCAGGCGGAAGGCATTGAGTTCCGATTCCTGGTCACGCCGGCGGCAATCGTTGGTGACGGTGAGAAGGTCTCGGCAGTGGAGTGTCAGCCGATGGAGCTGGGAGAGTACGACCGGAGCGGACGTCGAAGACCCATTCCGGCGCAGGATGATCCCTTCCAGCTTGAAGTGGACATGGTCGTAGCGGCGATTAGCCAATCGCCCGAGGCAACCGACGCGCTGGGCGATTCCGACGTCGAGACCACTGCCGGGGGTCTGATCAAGATCGATGGCAACGGATGCACTAACCTGCCCAACGTCTTCGCAGGCGGCGACGTGTGCTCCGGGCCCTCGCTGGCCATCAACGCCATCGCGGCCGGAGAGAAGGGCGCTGTGGCCATTGACCAGTACCTCAACCCCGATGAGACCAGGATCTACTCCTGGCGTCAGATGAGACCTGCGGACGTGCCCTTCGATCCCGGTGCCAAGGCCGTTGAGTATGGTCGATGCCAGACTTCGGAGTTGACCGTGGCCGAGAGGAGTGCGGGCTTCCGCGAGGTGGAAGGAACCATCAGCGCAGACACCGCCGTGCGCGAGGCCCGTCGCTGTCTTCGGTGTGACTGCCGTGAAACGGAGATGTGAAGTGATCACTGTGACGATTGACGATCAGAAGATGCGCGTCGCCGAAGGCCAAACCATACTGGAAGTGGCCCGGGAACACGGCATCCATATTCCCACCCTATGCTACCATGAGGCGATGGAGCCATTCGGAGCTTGCCGCATTTGTGTGGTCGAAGCGGAGACGAGCCGGGGCAACCAACTCGTCGCTTCCTGTGCCTTCCCGTGTAGCGATGGGCTAGTAGTCCACACCAAATCTGAGGCGGTGCTCAGGTCCAGACGACTCACAGTCGAACTGCTGATGGCCTCCTCGGCACACGTGCCAGTCGTTCGCGAACTGGCGCGAGAACTTGGCGTGCGCGAACCCCGCTTCACCATGGAGAAGAACGACTGCATCCTCTGCGGTCTGTGTGTGAGGGCGTGTCGCGAAATCGTTGGGGTGAGCGCCATTAGCCTGGTCAATCGTGGTTTGGGGAAGGAAGTGAGTCCCCCCTTCCATATTGCCTCCGACGTCTGCATACAGTGCGGTACTTGCGTGCTGGTCTGTCCCACGGGGGCCATCACGCTCGACGATATCGGCGGCGGCGAGAGAAGTGCCCACGCTAGCACTTCGGAGTTCGAGACAGTGCATTGTAGGGTGTGTGCGCATCACGACACAACTCCGGCTTTCGTCGATCCCGTCTCTGTGGTGGCGCAGGGAGAAGCGGCGCCCAGAGCGGACGAGCAGGAGGATGGGCGATGAGCGATCCCAAGGTGGGCGTGTTTCTGTGTGATTGCGGCGACCGTATCGCATCGATCCTGGACATGGACGCCTTGCTTGAGGGGGTCAGAGGCTTGCCAGGAGTAGCTGTGGCCAGGCGACTTCGCTACTCGTGTTCGAAGGACGGGCTGGCGGCGATCAAAGCCTTTGTGCGAGAGCAAGGGCTGAACCGGCTGGTCGTGGCCGGCTGCACTCCTCGAACCCTCGAGCCTCGGTTCCAGGCTCTGTGCAGAGAAGTGGGACTCGACCGAGGGTACTTCCAGATCGTGGACATCCGAGAGGGGTGCGCCTGGGTGCACCAGAGTGACGGCGAGGCTGCCACGGCCAAGGCAATCAGCCTGGTGCGGATGGGAATCGCCAAGGTCGGGCTAAGTCAGAAGAGCGCGCGCTCGACGTGTGAGCTGGTACCTTCGGTGCTAGTGATCGGTGGGGGTGTGGCCGGCATGACGGCAGCCGTGACTGTGGCCGAAGGGCACGTGCCCGTCACACTGGTCGAGCGCGAAGCCGCACTGGGCGGAATGCTACGACGTTTGAACACGGTTTTCCCTGACCGAAGTGATGCTATGGAACTGGTGGCCGGCAGGGCCGATGCCGTTGCTCGCCACCCGGACATCGGGGTTCTGACCGAGAGCGAAGTGAAGAGCGTGTCGGGCACGGTGGGGCGATACAGCGTCACGGTCGGTGGATGCACTGACGGTGAGCAAGGCTCGTCCACATTCACGGTAGGCGCAATCATCGTCGCGACCGGGGCGCGAGCCCAGTCGTTGCGTGAGCTACCCGGAAGTCACGGCGAGAACGTCGTGACTCAGTTGGGCTTGGAGCGGATGTTGCGCGAGGCACGAGAGGGCGGTGAGCCGGGGAAGAGCCCGACTGATGTGGTCATGATCCTCGGAGCAGAACGGCGTCGAGGCGCCGGTCTCCACTGTTCGGCGGTGAACAGCATGACTGCGGTCAGGCAGTCGCTGGACATGAAAGCCGCCGATCCGCTTTCCAGGATAACGATCCTGTTCAGAGATCTCTGCACCCCGGACGAGATAGCCGGGCCTGAGAGCATACTGCAGGCGAAACAGGCGGGGGTGGAGTTCGTACGCTATGATCCCGAGTCGCCGCCGGAAGTCTCTGAGGGCGAAGTTGTAGTCAAGGACGCGACGACCGGTCTGGTTCGGCGCATACCGTGCGATCTCGCCGTGGTTTCGCCTCCCATGGTTCCGCAGGCTGACGCCAGCGTTTTGGCGCATGTCCTGGGGATCAGTCAAGACGAGGATGGCTTCTTCCCTGAGAAGCGCTACCGCCTGCGACCGAAGGAGTGTGTGGAGCGAGGTATCTTCATCTGCGGTTCCGCCCACCATCCCACCGACTGGTTCAACGCTGAGTTGCAGGCGATTGGAGCTGCTTTCAATGCCGTCCGCTATCTGAAGTCAGGTGAGACCACGACCCAGGCTCCAGTTGCGGTTGTGAACGAGGAGCTCTGCACCGGCTGCGGTACTTGTGTCGGGGTCTGTTCCTTCGGTGCCATCTCGATCGAGAAGCGAGATGGAGTCCTGGACCTTTCTCGGATCGATCCGTACCTGTGCAAGGGATGCGGGAACTGTGTCACCGCGTGCCCGGCCAAAGCCATTGCTCAACCCGTGGACTCCGATACGCAGATACTGACTCAGATCGACGCGGCGCTGGCCGGCCCGCGTGCGGACGGTCAACTACGCATCCTTGGTCTGGTTTGCGAGTGGAGTGGTAACGCCGCTGCCGAACTCGCCGGCGCAAGGAAGATGAACTACTCCCCTGAGGTGCTCCTGATTCCCGTCAGGTGTTCGGGCCGCTTCGATCCCACGCATGTCCTGTGGGCGTTGTTCAGCGGAGCTGACGGTGTGTTCCTGGGAGCGTGTCCGCCCGGGGAGTGCCACTATGGTAGCTGCAATCAGTACGCTCAGCGGCGGATCGGCGCGCTGCAGGAGCTTGTGGCAGAGAATGGGTTCGACTCTCGTCGTCTCAGGTTGGAATGGATCACGCCTGACGATGCGGGTGATTTCGTCGACAAGATATCGGACTTCACGAGTCTCATCCGAGCCATCGGGCCGAACCCCGTTCGTGACGAATAGGTCTTTGGAGGAGGACACCGTATGTCAACCAGGTTGCGGAACGAAGTATGGACGTTGGAGCGATGCTCTGGATGTGGAGCCTGTGTCGCTGCCTGTTCCAAGGGCGTACTCTATTGGGGCCACGAACAGCACCCCTTGTTGGAGGAGCGCGAGAAGAGGCTGGGGCTGTCTCGCATCAAGCTGCGAACCTGCGAAGTGTGTGAACGCTTCTGCGAGCTAAGCTGCCCGCGCTTGGTCGAGGGCATGAGCCTTGAACCTACCGTGACAGTGTCGGCGCGATCGGCGGGCGTGGTTGAGAGCGGCGAGCCCAATGAGGTCATACGAGCTCTGCTGGTGGCTGCTCGCAGTGCCAACTTGATCGATGGGGTCGTCACCCTGGATCTGGATCCGTGGACGCTCAAGCCCACTGCCCGAATCGTTACCACGGTTGATGAGATCGTGAGCAGCGCCGGCCTGCAGTATTTGTGGGAGCCAGTCCTCAGTGTGCTCAATGAGGCTGTCTTCGAGAGGAAGCTACGCCGCATCGCAATAGTGGGTGCACCATGTGTGGCCCAGGGAGTGTACAGGCTCCTGCATTCAGGCAACGAGCGTCTGTCGCCCTACAGACAGGCGATCAGAATGACCATCGCGGGCTTCTGCACGGGCATGTACATGCCGAACATGGTAGACGATCTGTTGGAGCGAGGCATGGGCCTGGACAGAAGCCGCGTTCGAGGGATGAGTAGTTCCACCGCAGAAGGAGTGCTCAGAGTCTCGCTGGGGGATGGTGAGGAGCGGACTATCCCTCTTACCGAGCTGGAGCCCTTCACGCGCTACGGTTGCGGGAAGTGCGATGATTACCTGGGAGAGTCAGCGGACATATCGATCGGAACGATTGGGGCCCAGCCGGGTTACGCTACGTTGATCGCCCGTACGTCTGCCGGTGAGGCGTTTCTCCAGAATGCTACCCTTCACGGCTTGCTGGAGACGACCGACGATGTGGATCAAGGAGCGCTGGATTCCGCCAAGAGGGCGAAGGATCGTCGCTCGCGGGCACAAGCCTTCGATGAGTTCCGCATTCTGATGCTCGACTCGCTGAGCGATCCCAAGAAGAGAGCTGAAGTCAGGAAGGCGTATGTCGAGCTGTACGGAGCGCCTGCTGAGGAAGCACCGGAGAGGAGACAATCATATGTCGTTTGCAGTGGATGCTAGCGGTCGCGACCTGAGATCCGTAAGCCGGGAACTGAAGGCGGCAGTCGAGAAGGAGACAGTCACAATTGGAGGGGCGGCTCACATCCACGGGCTCGCGGCAGGCCTGACGACCGGAGATGTGAGCATAGAAGGCAATGCTGGTGACTATCTGGGTGTCCTGAACAGCGGGGCCGCGATTCGCGTTAGAGGAGACGCCGGTCGCTACCTGGCCGATAACATGACCGGTGGCACGGTGGTAGTAGACGGCGATGCCGGCCACGGTGTGGGACAGTACTGCTACGGTGGGACTGTCATCGTTCGCGGAAGTTGCGGAGACTTCACGGCCGTGATGAACAAGGGAGCCACGATTGTCATCGGCGGCAACGTCGGCGACGAGGCTGCGACCTACATGCTGGCCGGAGATCTCGTGATAGCAGGTGATGCAGGCATCAACCTAGGTAACTATCTCATCCGAGGCAACATCTACGTCGGCGGGAACTGGGAGAGCCTGGGGAATAACACGCTCCTGCAAGAGATGACCGAGTCGGATCACGCCAAGCTGTCACGTCTGTTGAGTGAGTATCACATCGATGGTGACACCAATAACTTCCGAAAGATCGGTCCTCTGTCGGAGAAGCCCTTCTACAAGGCCAAGGTGGCCATTCAGAAGAAGAGTACTGATCTGTAGGGAGCAGCAGATTGCTTGAAGGAGATGTCTTATGCCACCAGTGAACGGCGCTTTCTGTGTATCTGTCATGAAGGACAGGTGCATCAATGCCAAGATGCCCGGCAAGTGCGCCACTTGCGTTGAGGTCTGCCCGCACGACGTATACGCAATCGACGAAGCCGGGAATGTCCGTGTTCAGAACTACAACTCGTGCGTGGGCTGCCGCATTTGCGCCGAATTCTGCCCGGAGGATGCCATCCGAATCAACCCCGCCGAGTCCGAGTTCTTGGTGCGCTCTCCGTGGACCTTTCCTCAGGTGGAGGAGATCCACTACAAGGCACAGACCGGTGAGTACATGCTGCGCGGCTTCGGGACCATGGGTTTCGCGCCCACTTTCGATCAAATCACCGTCGTGCCTTCCCAGATTTCCTCGCTCGCCCCTCGAGACAAGTACCGCGAGGAGTGCAACCTCGAGGTAGTCATCGGCGAGGATACCTGTGAGAACCCGGTACGTTTGCGCTATCCCCTCTTGTTCGCTGCCATGTCCTTCGGTGCCCTGTCCAGGGAGGCAAGGATGGCGCTGGCGATAGGGGCCGCACAGACAGGCATTAGCACCAATACCGGCGAGGGTGGGTTGCTGAAGGACGAAACCTGGCTGGTCAAAGGATACGAGAATGAAGAGCGAACGCTGAAACGGTGGGAGCCGGGAGGCCATCTGGTTGTTCAGTGGTCGACCGGGCGCTGGGGAGTCTCCGCCGACTACGTGCGCTCCGGCGATGCGGTTGAGATCAAGATCGGGCAGGGAGCGAAGCCGGGTATGGGTGGCCATCTGCTTGGGGCCAAGGTCACGGAGGAGATAGCCGCTGTTCGAGGACTCCCGGTGGGCAGCGACGCCCTTTCACCCTGTCGCTACTATGATGTGCAGGACCTGGAGGACATGAAGCGCATGGTCGCGTTTCTGCGCGACGTGACGGACTACAAGGTACCGATCCTCTTCAAGCTCGGCCCGAGCCGCCCTTATGAAGACGTACGGGCTTGCGTCGAGGCAGGAGCCGATGCCATCTCGATTGATGGGTTGGTGGGCGGCACGGGGTGCTCTCCCACGGTGGTCACTCAGGGGGCGGGTATTCCGACGGTGGCCCTGATCCCTCCGGCCGTGCGGGCTCTCAGGGAAATGGGGGTGCACCGCAAGGTGAAGCTCTTCGTGTTGGGTGGTGTCCGCAGTGGGTTGGATGCCTACAAGGCCATGGCCATGGGTGCCGACGGCGTGGGGTTTGGCGCAGCGGCGGAGATCGCCATGGGGTGCAGGGCCTGCATGGCTTGCCACACAGGGCGATGCCCCTACGGTATCACCTCCCAGGATCCTGAACTCCGTGCCCGGCTCGACCCAGAGGAGGCCGGCCGACGGCTGGCGAACTTCATCAAGGCTACGGCTGAAGAGATCAAGATTCTGACTATGCTCTCGGGGCACGAAGACATCGCAGATCTCAGTGATGAGGATCTCCGAGCCGTGGATCTCAATGCTGCCGCCATCACCGGACTGAAGCTGATTGGCTACGAGAGACGGCTGCCGTGGTGGGAGAACGGAGCGTGACCTGCCCGACGGCAAACAACGAAGAGACTAAGCAGTCTCATAGGAGGTGACTGTAATGAGTGCAATCACATTCGATACTACGATAGTAGAAGCCATGTTCGACGATGCCATCGAGTCCTGCGCCAAGAAGATGGGATTCAATGGCCGAACGCAGGTGCTGGAGAGAATGCGTTGCGGTGACTGCTCCGTGTGTGGATACTTGCGCTATGGCTTGGCCAAAGGCGTAGCCGAGTATCTTGGCTCGGTAGACGACACCGCAAGAGCGATCTACATGTATGAGCCTGAACAGGCGACGAGCCTGGATGGGCCTCTGCCCGGCCGGCCGGGCCTCTCGCCCGGTATCAGCCTGGTCGCGTGGGTCAGTCGCAAGAGTGCGGCAATGTCCTCAGTCGTGGCGTCGGTGAGTTCGGCTCTCGGCGAGGAATACCGGAAGCTCGTCTGCCCCAAGGCCAACGCGTCGTGCTACCAGCTCGACGTACAGTTAACAGACGATGACGAGGTGCAGAAACGAGTCGGCTACGGCGCCCTGGTCCACTCTCTCTACGTACGGCCTACGCAGATCTGGAGTAGGTAGGCCATGCTGCCCTGGCGCTCTGTCGCCTGGGCAGCAGATGCCTTCGCTGGGGTTTGCGTCCTGTCAGGTGGCGCAAGTTGCCACGTGCATGCCTTTAGTCAACCGGTCCAGCTTCTTCAGTGTATGGGCGCATTGGCACTGGCTCCGGACTGCCTATCGGTTCAGGGTAAGTCAGCTCGCGCATCGACTGTTTGCTGAAGTAGCGGTGTCCCACCTGCCATTCATCGTCCTGCTCCATACGTGGTGCTCCAATCAAGCGCTCAACCGATCGTACATCGGGGAACACTCCGGCCACATTGGTGCGGTGCTTGATTCCTCTGTTGAGGTGCTCCGAGGGATTCGTTGACCGGATGCGCCCAGTGCTCTGGCGGAAAGCTTGTGCGGATAGGACATCCTCCTGGGCACTCTCAACCACCTCGGCTGTCTTCGGCCGTGGAGAGTTGACCGGGTCCAGCACCGCGGTACATGCCAGCGAGCCCCTTCAGATTCACCGCACGAAGATGCCGCGCAACCCAACCGCCACCGCCGGCTTGTCCCGCTTGGCAGCATGAGCGAGCGCGTTTTGAATGGAGTGCCCCCGACATCGTTGCCATGTCGCTCGCACGATAACCCGCGTGATGCCCGCTTTCGGCCCCTCATGAGGGTCGCTTATCACCAACTGCACGCCCTTCAGGCCTCTGCGTACCAGACCCCACGAGAACTCAACCCGGGGAATCCTTCCGTCTCGACTGCCCGTGTCTCATTCTCACGCCGTGTGGCATTGAGGAGCACATTGGTCGAGGAGTGAGCGCAGCTCGAATCATGCGCAGATCCAGGACCGGGGAGTCTGTCTTGGTCTTGCGCGAGCTGCGAACCCAGGTACTGCTGCGATGCCAGTGGACGGTGAGCAGAGCAACACGACGCTTGCGCTCTGCGGAGGAGAGATGCCCAGGATGACGATTGCATCTCTCACTCCCAGGCTCGATTCCAGCTACTTGAGGCGCATTCATGGCCTGTGGATTGGTGGGGTGATCGGTCTGCCACCGATCTCATGGTGCGGTTGCGTGCTGGGACTTGCCGCCCACGTCCGACAGTGACACGAGCTCACAGCTACTCGGGAGCAGAATGAGTAGTCTAGCTGCCCGCCTACCAATGGCCGCAGGGAGTGCCCCTATCCTCAGAGCCATTGGCGCGCGAGGCTCCTTCTGCCTCGGTGGGCTTCCGTATCCCCTCAGTCTGGGCATCACAGAGCAGCTCCCAAGTCGGTGATCGCAGGGTTCGGGAGGCTGCAACCTGGTCAGTTGACCAGGTCGAACACCGCCCAGGCGACCAGCGCAAGAACCCCCCAGATGCCTGGTGCAGGTCCGGTGACCTTGGAGTAGAATGAGACCGATGGTAGGGACATGTCGAGCAGCAAACCAGACCAACACCAACCTGTCTACTCTCGGCCGTCGCTTTGCAGCCGGGCGCTTCGCCTCTTCCGTGCTGCGTCCGGGGACCTCTTTCTGAGACATGTCGCGCCGGCCACGCTGTCGACTCTCGCGCTCGTCTTTGAGTTGGCAGCCCTACAATAGTGAGGAACTCCATGAAAGCTCTCGTAATCCTTGTTTGTCTCCTTGTCGCGTTCAGCCTTCTTGCCTGGCTGGGATTGCGCATAAGGCCCAAGCCCTTTCCGTCTTTCGTCGGGCAGCCCCGAGTGCCGAAGACTGTCCCGCTGCCCGAAGGCTTGCCCGCGCCTGTTGAGCGCTTCTATCGTCGTGTCTACGGCGATGCAGTGCCGGTGATCGAATCGGCTGTGATCAGCGGACGGGCCACGATGCGCATCAACGGCATCAGCTTTCCAGGGCGTTTTCGCTTCACCCACAGCGCCGGTCAGGGGTACCGTCACTACATGGAGGCGACCGTCTTCGGCCTGCCGCTGTTCAAAGTCAACGAGCATTATCTGGAGGGCACAAGCCGCATGGAGTTGCCTTTTGGTGTGACCGAGGGGGAACCGAAAGTGGACCAAGGGGCCAACCTGGCCCTGTGGGGCGAATCCATGTGGCTGCCATCGATCTTCATCACCGACCCTCGAGTGAGCTGGGAGCCGGTGGACGAGGTCACTGCCCTGCTGGTAGTGCCATTCGGCGAGACTGAGGAGCGTTTCGTCGTGCGCTTCGATCCCCAGACGGACATGCCGCAGATCCTGGAGGCCATGCGCTACAAGAGCGAGGACAGCGCTACGAAAACTCTGTGGCTCAACGAGACGTCGGAGTGGAACACACTCGGCGGGAACAGAGTGTTCACCATCGGCGCAGTCACCTGGTTCGGAGATGGCCGGCCCTGGGCAGTCTTCACGGTTGAAGATCTGGTCTACAACGCAGATGTAGAGGCCTACATCCGCGCCAAAGGGCAGTAGAAGGAGTTGAGTAGATGAGCCGAACGAAAGACCGTCGATCAAGTTCCGGGATTGTCGAACTCGTCATTCTCATCGCCTTGCCTGTCCTGCTTCACCGGCTGATCCCGGTGAAGGCCCTGATCCCTGCGCCCTACACGTACCTGGGGTTTGTGCCGATGCTGCTCGGCCTGGCGCTCATGATCCGGACTGCCCAGTCGTTCAGAAAGGCTGGGGCCAGGTACCAACTGCAAAGGGAGTCGGCCGCGCTGATGACCTCGGGGCCCTTTGGGTTCAGCCGCAATCCGATGTACCTCGGTATGCTGATCTGGCTCGTGGGCCTGGCCGTTCTGCTGGGATCACTGACCGCGTTCTTCTTCCCGATCCTGTTCTTCCTGCTGGCCAATCTCGTTCTGATTCCGACGGAGGAGAGGCGCATGGAGCAGCTCTTCGGGGAACAGTTCATCGAGTATCGTCGGGACGTTAGGCGTTGGGTGTGAAATCGCTGCTAAGGAGACCTGGAGTGATCAAGTCAGTGAAGACCGTATGCAACCTGTGTGGGCTGTGCGGCTGTGGCATGGTTGTGACAGTCCAGGACGGCAGGGCAACCGAAGTGCGGGGAGACGAGGATCATCCCGAGAACCGGGGGGTTCTCTGTGCCAAAGGACGGGCCGCTCTGGAGATCCTTCATGCGCCCGATCGGCTCAAGACCCCACTGAAGAGGACCGGCCGGCGCGGCGAGGGCAAGTGGGACCGAATCTCCTGGGATGAGGCTCTCGGTCTGCTTGCCGAGCGACTGCGGCAGGTCAAAGAGCGCTATGGGCCGGAGGCGGTGGACTTCCACAAAGGCTCCGGCCATGATCTGTGCGCGGGAGATGTGAGACCCTACCTCCATCGACTAGCCAATCTCTTTGGGACGCCCAACCTTTCGTCGCCATTCTTCATCTGTAACGGCCCTCGCTCACTGAACATGTTCCAGATGACCGGCGGCGTGCCTGCCCCCGAGGTTGAGAACAGTCAGTGCGTGGTGCTGTGGGGCATCAATCCTACGGAGACGGCCATCACTCGCCACATGAGAATCCGAGATGCTGTTGAACGGGGTGCCAAGCTCGTCGTCATCGACCCTCGGGCGACCCACTTTGCCAAGCAGGCCGATGTCCATCTGCAGCCCAGACCCGGTTCGGATGGGGCGCTGGCCCTGGGGCTGTTGGGCGTGATCGTGGATGACGGTCTCTTCGACCGCGAGTTCGTGACCAAATGGACGGTGGGGTTCGAAGAACTGAGAAGTCTGCTCGCGGACTATCCCGTCGAAAGGGTGGAGCAGATCACTTGGGTTCCCCAGGACGAGGTCCGGGAGGCGGCGCATCTCTACGCCGAGACCACACCCGCATGCATCTTCCTCGGCAACGCGCTGGACCAGCATACAGGAGCGTCGCAGGCCATCCGCTCGATCACTGCTCTGATGGCGATCACCGGGAATCTGGATTCGCGGGGCGGCAACGTGATCTACAGTCCCTGCTCGCTGGCCAAGAACCCCGTTGCCCTGCACGACAGACTCCCGCCTGAGATGGCCGCGAAGCGTTTGGGGAATCGGTTCCCGCTCACCAGTTTCCCGTTCACCAGGATCGCACATACCCCGTCGGTGATCAAGGCCATTCTGGAGGAAGAGCCGTATCCGGTGAAGGCGATGGTAGTGATGGCCGCCAACCCGGCGCTCACATCTGCCAACAGCCAGGAAGTGGTCGCGGCCCTGAAGAAGCTGGAGTTCCTGGCCGTGGCCGACGTCTTCATGAGTGAGACGGCCGAGCTGGCCGATCTGGTTCTTCCTGCCTCGACGTTCCTGGAGCAGACCTATTATGCCACCTACGAGGCCGGCGCCTATCTGAAGCCAAGCCGGCCAGGCCTGCTCATGCTCAGACCACAGGTTGTGCCACCTCTGCACGAGTCTTGGCCTGACTGGAAGATCATCTTTGAGCTGGGCCGGAGGCTGGGCTATGGGGAGTACTTCCCCTGGCAGAGCATTGAGGAAGCCATGGACTACGAATTGGGGCCCGTCGGAATCACGTCAGATGATCTCCTCGATCACCCGGAGGGTATCCAGATTCCCGGTCCTTCTTTCCTCTACCAGCGGTTTGCCAAGAAGGGGCTCTGGGGCAAGTTCATGATCGGCCTGCTCAATCGCACGGTGTTCCGCAAGTATCCAAACATGTACCACAAATACCGACGGATGGGCTTCCTGACCCCATCCAAGAAGGTGGAGTTCTTCTCCCGACAACTCGGAGAGCTGGGCTGCGATGCCCTGCCCGTATACCGCGAGTCTACTGAGAGTCCGCTCGGAGACCCCGGGCTGGTTGATAGCTATCCCCTCGTTCTGACCACGGGAGCGAAGCTTGGCTGCTACGTGCACGCGCAGATGCGCAACATTCCCTCTCTACGCCGGCGGATGCCGCACAATGTGGCCGAGATCCATCCCGACACGGCTGCGGAGTGCGACGTGACCGACGGCGAGGTCGTCCTACTGGAGACTCCACGGGCCGGCGTCAATTGCCAGGTGAGGATCACAGAGGATATCCGTCCCCGAGTGGTGCAGCTATACCACGGGTTCGTGAAGGTCAACGCCAACCTGCTGACAGACAACCGATCGTTCGATCCAATCACGGGCTCGGTGCCGATGAGGTCGTCGCTCTGTCGCATCCTGAAGGCTTGAGCTTGCGAGCGGCCACTCCGTAAGCCGATCGACAGTCGTAGCGATCGACCAGCAGGCGAGGAGCCGCCGTTGACCGGTCTGGTTCTGAGAGGTCTTCGGGGTGGCAGCACCAGGCTTGAATGGGTCTGTCCTAGTGAACACAGGAGGAGGAACATGAATCACGCAAGAAGAATACTGTTGGCGGTATCGGTACTACTGGCCTTCGGGCTCTTGAGTGGCTGCAAGCAGAGTAGCGTCGCGATTGGATGGGTGGCGAGCCAGAGGCCGGGTCACTGGGAGGCGAGCTACACGACCTTCACCGGCTCCAAGATCGCGAGCGTTCCGACCGATGCCGGGGAGGCTCTCACCTTGGAGTATACAGCCGAGGTCGACAAGGGAAGCCTGATCATCGAGGTGCAGGACCCGGACGATGAGGTGCTGTGGGATGTTACACTTCGCGAGAATGCCGCGGAGATCATCGAACTCCGTCTGGATCAAGACGGGCGCCATGCCATCGTCGTTCGGGGTGATGACGCCGGCGGAAGCTTTGTCCTGTCCTGGGAGGTGAGGTGGCGGCCAGACTCGGTCGACTAGCAGGGAGGGGGGATCCGAGCTGGGTAGAGAGTGGGACAGATGCGCGCGATTTGACTTGACCCCAAGCGAGAAGCATGGTGGGGAGAAGCCGGGGGTGCGTCCGCCTCTGAACCGCTGTTCGGTGTTGCAGACGCAGCTCGATGGGCAACTCGGCAAGGCCGCGTTCAGCCCCCCCTCGCCCCGAGCGGAAGCCGTGTCTAAGCGTCTTGAGTCTCCGCCGCCGGTCCTTGTCGTAGCCACTCCAGCCTTCATGCCTGCCGGTCTGGACCTTGTCCGATTCGAGTTCGACCGTACACTCGGAAGGGCGTTGTCGCGTTGGGCGATGTTGGCTTTCGTGATTGATCTGTGTGCTGCGGGTGCGATCGGCCTGGCACTCAGTCGCGGAGGGTGCCCGCAGAACCTGTCAGGCAGATGCGGCGAATCCGGCGGGCTGCCCGGGCGTCAGTCTCGGCGGATCTGCAGCGTCCACGCTCAACCCCAAACCGCGCTGGCATCCGTGCCGGGGCTAAGAAACGGCGCCGGATGAATCCGGCTTACGTGCTGGCAGGCCCTAATCATGTGGGGTCGCCGTCTAGCCCTGGAGCCTCGATGGCTTGCTCCCTCAGCGAGGGGGCTGGGTTGGTCGACGTTCCGCGGTGCTGAGTTCACTAGCTATTGAAGTCATCTGGCTGTCGGGTCCCTTCATGCTTCTGGTAGAGGCCGTCTCTTGGGGGGCGTTGCTTTGCAGGGCCGCGCGCACAAGGTATTCTGACACAGGCCGTGAGGTCTGTCGCTCAGAGGGTGAGACTCCGTCGAGGCAGTACGCCAGCCCGTAGGGCTTCTCCCTTTCAGCCGGTTGCTTCAGCAACCGGCTGGAGCCCGGGGAGTGATCCGCGCCTGCTGTAGACGAGGTTCAAGACCAGGGAACCGACTTCCTCCCAGGCTGAAGCCTCAGATGCCAGCAGCGAGGCCCCTTCCAGCCGCAAGCGCGTCCCTTCGGGGCTCCATGGGCAATTGGCAGCGTCTGTCGTCTCAGTCGGTCGATTCAGTGACCGATCCGCTGCCAGGCAGGCAGGCGCATATCCGGGCGGCCGACTACCTGAATGAATGGAAAGCGCCCTTGCAGAGGGCTTTCATAGAGCAAGATCCTGTCAAGTCCCAACTCACAGACAGCCTTCGCGAGCACCGTCGTGGATCCAGGGTTGACGAGAGTCACCTGGGAGGAGTATGATAGGATCTCGTAGCGGCTCGACAACAACTCTCAGCGTACCGTATGCAAGCTAGGAAAGCCATGAGCGGGACCTTGAACTCTCTATTGTCGGAACGGCGTCCGGGCGTCTTGAGCTTCGGTGGGGCGCGGATGGCCCTACTGGATCTGGAAGCAGGCTTCTGGGGACTGCGCCGCCAGATGGAAGCCCTGGTGGGCCAGCGGCTGACGGATGACGTGCTGCAGCGGGCTGGCGCCAATGGGGGGGTGTCCTTTGCTCGCTCGTTTGCTGCTGAGGTTCCTGTCTCGGATGGCGGGCGGGCCCTGCGCGACTGCATCGCGGCCTACCAGGCCGCAGGATTCGGTCGATTCGAGGTTGAGCTGTTGGAGTGGCCCATTGGACGCGCCCTCATCCGTGGCACCGACACCTTCGAAGCCTGGACGGTGCGCCAGCATGGGCAACTATCCGACTCGCCGGCGTGCGCCTATTCGGCCGGAGTGCTGGTTGGTTTCGTCAATGCCCTGGCTGGCCGCAACGACATAGTGTGCGTGAGGCGTACGTGTCAGGCGCAAGGCGCCGAGGCCTGCCTCTTCGAACTGCTGCCGGCCGAGGACGCTGAGAACGTCCCCGTGATCCCATACGCTCCCGACCCGGCCCTTGGGAGGGAAATCAACCTCCTCGAGATCCTGTTTGAGCGCATGCCGATGGGCATTGTGATCATGGACCGGGACTTGAGCATCCGGCGGTTCAATCCGACTTGGGCCGAACTCATCGGGCAGTATACGCCGGCCAGGACCATTGATGTGGTCCCTGGTGCGAACGTACGCCAACTGGCCCCCGGCATTGATACGGCCTATGGGCCTGTGCTCAAGCGAGTGCTGAGCGGGGAGACGGTGCGTCAGGAAGGCTTCCGCTTGGAAAGCGGAGGCATAGTCTCTTACTGGGACGCCGTCACCACGCCTCTCACAGAAGACGGTGAAGTAGTGGGAGTCGTGCACGTGGCCACAGATGCCACGGAACGCAAGCTGGCTGAGGAGGCGCTCAGAAAGAGCGAAGCCGACCTCCGTTCCCTCATGGACAACGCCAAGGGCTTCGCCGTGTATCGGGTCGTCGTTGATCCCTCAAAGCCCTACGGAGGGGAAGTCAGCCTCGTGAGCCCCTCCATCAAGGAGATCCTGGGTATCTCCGATCCCTATCGCTTCGAGTCGTGGTTTGAGCACTTTCATCCCGACGACTTGCAGCGGGTGTTGCAGGCCAACCGGCGTGCTGTGGAAGACCGTGTGCCCTATGGCGAGTCTGCGCGCTGGTATCATCCTATCAAGCAGCAGTGGATCTGGCTCCACACGGCTTCTACACCTGTGTTTGACGCGGATGGTCACGTCTCGCATGCCAACGGGCTGGTTCTTGACATAACTGAGCAGAAGCGGGCTGAGGAGGCACTCAACGAGAGCCAGCGGATGCTCACGACGCTGATCAGCAACCTGCCGGGGATGGCCTATCGATGTGGCATCGATCCCGGTTGGCCCATGGACTTTGTCAGCGAAGGCAGCCTGGACCTGACGGGCTATCCACCCGGTGGTTTGACGGGCAATCGGAGAGTCGATTACGGGGAGTTGATCCATCCGGATGACAGGCAAGCGGTATGGCGAGCGGTGCAGGCTGCCCTGAAGGAGGAGCGGTCGTTCCAGGTTACCTACCGCCTCGTCACGCCTGAGGGCGAGAAATGGGTCTGGGAGCAAGGTAGGGGAGTGCCTGGTCCCACCGGTGAGATCGTTGCGGTGGAGGGTTTCATCACCGACATCTCTGATCGTGTGATGGCCAGACAGAATCTGGAACAGCACGTCGAGGAGCGCACGCGCGAGTTGTCCACGCTCTTGGAAGTATCCCACAACGTGACCTCCACGCTGGAGCTGGAGAGCCTGCTGGGTCTGATTCTCGATGAACTCAAGAACGTCGTTGACTATGATGGCAGCACCATTCTCACCGTGGAAGGGGAGTACCTGCTGGCCAGAGCGTACAGAGGGCCGATGTCCGAGGACGCTGTCACCGGCAAGCGTCTTCCGGTCGACGATCCTCTCGATCGACTCGTGCTGATCGATCGAGAGCCGGTCGTTGTTCCGGACACCCGTGGAAACACCACGGTTGCTCAGTTCTACCGGGAGTCGGTGGGGGACCTTCTGGACTCTGCCTTCGGTCACATTCGCTCGTGGATGGGGGTTCCCCTGATGGTCAAGGATCAAGTCATCGGTGAGCTAGCCCTGGACCACCGTCAGCCGGATCACTTCACGCCCCGGCATGCGGAACTGGCCATGGCCTTTGCCAACCAGGCAGCGGTGGCAATCGAGAACGCGAGGCTGTATGCGCAGGCCGAGGAAGCCGCAGTCGCCGCCGAACGAAACCGCCTGGCCCGCGAATTGCACGACGCTGTGACGCAGACCCTGTTCTCTGCGAGCCTTATCGCTGATGTTCTGCCCCGGCTCTGGGAGCGCGACCCGGATGAAGGGAGACGCCGGCTGAGCGAGCTTCGCGAGCTGACTCGAGGCGCGCTGGCGGAGATGCGCACACTGCTGCTGGAACTGCGCCCGTCGGCTCTGGCCGAAGCCAGCTTGGCCGATCTGATACGGCAACTGGGTGAGTCGATCACCGGGCGCGCGCGTGTGCCCGTCGCTACTGAGGTGGATCCCCAGTGTGAGCTGCCCGTCGAGGTCAAGGTCGCACTGTACCGTATTGCGCAGGAAGCGCTGAACAACATGGCCAAGCACGCGGGGGCAACCGAGGCGGTAGTCCGGCTGCGGTGCCGGCCAGGTCGGGCGGAGTTGAGTGTTCGGGACGACGGACTGGGTTTTGAACTCGAGAGTGTCCACATCGAGAGTCTGGGCCTTGGCATCATGCGCGAACGTGCCGAAGCTATAGGTGCCACACTGGAGATCGACAGCCAACTTGGTGAGGGCACGCTGATCAGGGTCAAGTGGCGAGATCGGGACTGTGAGAGGGAGGTGGCAGAGGATAGATGATGGAATCCGAGCCTATTCGTGTTCTGCTGGTAGACGACCACGCCGTTGTGCGCAGCGGGTTGAGTGCTTTCTTGCTGGCCTTCGATGACCTGGAATTGGTCGGAGAGGCAAGCAACGGCGATGAGGCGGTACGGCTCTGCAACCGGCTCGGCCCCGATGTGGTGTTGATGGATCTGGTGATGCCCGGAATGGATGGCGCCGAAGCGACGCGGGTTGTCCGGGAGCAGTGCCCAGACGTCCAGGTCATTGCCTTGACCAGTTTCAAAGAGAGCGAGTTGGTCGAGTCCGCGATGTCGGCGGGGGCGATAGGCTACCTGCTGAAGAACGTCTCGGCCGACGAGCTTGCTCAAGCGATCCGCGACGCGCACGCCGGTCGACCCACCTTGGCGCCCGAGGCAGCCCAGGCGTTGATACAAGCCAGACGTGAACCGCGCAAGATAGGCTTTGACCTCACCGAGCGGGAGCGGGAGGTGCTGGCCCTCCTCGTTGAAGGCCTGAGCAACCCCTCAATTGCCGAGCGGTTGGTGATCAGTCGGTCCACGGCCAAGTTTCACGTCAGCAGCATCCTGTCCAAACTGGGTGTGTCCAGCCGGACGGAAGCCGTGGCCGTAGCGATCAAGGAAGACCTGGTGACCTGACCACGCCTGGCCGGATGACCAGGGGAAAGACTGTCTCTCTGACCAGCCCCAAGACTCTCCAGATGCCTGGTGCATCCGGAGAGTCTTCGTGTTATCCTGACGCTAACAGTACACAAGGGCGGAACCACTCGTGGGCGATATCGGGAGAAGGCAGGGACTGTGTGTCACTGTCTCGCAGGTGCGGGAGGCACGAGAAACCACACTGCTATGATGCCACGGCAGTCTGGACGCCTCTACCTATCGGGATATCATCCGCAAGGCGAAGGAACTACACGAAGTTGGACGGCGGCAGATCTTAGCGGATCTGAGTGACACACAGGACAAGCTGTGCTGGGCTCTTTGCCCTTCACGTCATCGTGGTGACGTTGCGACGGGATAAGTCCCCACCCCTTGATTGCGGATGGGAGGTCTTTCAAGGCCCTAGTGGGGCCCTTGACCGCCGCGTTCAGAAACGCCTCAAGTTTCCAGGAGTCCAGCCCGGTGTCGAGAAGGTGCTTGAGAAGGCGGGCTTCAGGCAGTATCTGGAAGCTGACGGTGATCTCGGGCCGGTGTCTACCTCTTGCCTGGAGGCAGGATCCTGAGGGCCAGGCTCCACGAGTCGGGTGAAGGGGAAGGTATCCGGATCGAGGGAGCAGACACCCGGCTATCACTGCAGACGTGTGCTGCACATGAGGCCAGGCCGACGGACCTGCATGTGGCGAGAGAGAAAGGGAGAGGCAAGCATCATGGACAGTCTGGTGCGCTTCCTGCTGATTGCTGTTCTGACTGCGGGGACACTCTGTGGGTGTGGGATGGTGGGGGGCCGTGAGGCCGCCCGTCTCGAGTTCGAAGCTCCCATGAATGTCGATTCCAGCCAGCAGTGGCACGTTAGCCTGGGCGTGCGGAACGCAGGCGAAAAGCCATTCCGCGACTATGAATTCTTCGACGGAGTGATGGAACTCCGCGATAGCACTGGTGAAGAGGTGGGGCGCATCCAGGTAGTCCACCTGTGGGACCTGGAGGCCGATGAATGTGCTTGGCCCGCGTCCCTACGAGCGGAATTGGCGCCGGGCGCCTACACGTTGACCTGGGGCGCGCCGGGCCACGGAGGGATTGTCGTCCGCTTCACCATCGTCGAGCTCGACGACTGGGTGTACCTGGGCGAGGAGTGGATCGAGACCGTAGAGGGCGAACCGGTTCAAGATGAACGGGAGCGCGGTGCGTTCAGGTCCGTGGTGAGCTTGGCGAAGGTCAACCTGGCCCAACGACTCGGGATTGACCCCGATGCCGTGACTGTGCGGGAGATTGCTGAGACCACGCTCGCGGATCCTGCACAGGGTCTCGCGGACCCCGGCACTAGCTGCGCTCGGCCGCTGACGACAGGGTACGTCATCAAGCTGGAGGCCAACGACGAGGTCTACTGCTACCATGCCAGCGACGAGCGTCTGGTCTTCGCGCCCGTTGAGGGTGAGCCTCCCCGGGGGAGCGTCAGAATCGACTCGGTAACGGTTACGGCGTGCCAGGAGATGGTCGTCCGAGGGCACAGTACCTTACCCGAAGGTACCTGCCTGGGCACAGAACTGTGGGCTGACGGCGAACTGCAGGGCTGGTGGCCGGGAGGGATCTGCGTGCCGGTGGAAGACGGAAAGTGGGAGATGGTTGTGCCTCTGGGAGGGGATCAGGCTCCGGGTGAATTGGACGTCTCAGCGCAATACATGCTGCGTGCATTCGAGCAGGACGGCCCGAATGTCGTGTCGGTGTTCGGCTTCGACTTGGCCGGACCCCCTACTATGGAACCGTAGACGCAGGACCGAGCCGGTTCTGTGGTCAGCCGGATGACCAGGCGCATGACAGGCTACTTGCCCGGTCTCGAGTTGTTCCAGGTGGCCGATTCCGCCTGTAGGGTCTTGCACTGACACTGAGGCCGCGAATCGAACCCTGACTCATGAACCTGGACCGGACAGGCCGAAGCGGACAGAGTGGACAGCTCTGCCGGTAGTATCTTCGCGGAGATACGAGGGTTTCGCAGGTGGGTACCAGTGTCTGAGGAGAAGATCAAGGATGAGCAGTGAGCAAATGATCGTAGCTCCTGACGCCCGATCAGCGTCGTCCCGGCCCGTGGCCTGCCGATTCCTGATTCGCCTGCTGGCTGGCGTCGCGCTTTCCGTGCTCAGTGCTGTGCTTCTCACGCTGGCCATGCCGCCCCTCGGCATCTGGCCCTTTGCGTTGCTCGGCCTCCTGCCGATGATTCTGGCGCAGTACCGGATCATGCCGCCGCGGCTTTCTAGCGTGGCACCGGCGATCGCCATCGGCGGGCTCGTCGCTTTGTACATCATGGACAGCTTCCTGCAGTTGCCAAACGCGCCCTGGTACATGAAGGGGCTGCCCCTGGCCTTCGGCACACTCGTCTTTGTAGCCGATCTCGGCACTCGTAAGTTCCACGAGCGCACCGGCTATACCTGGTTTGTCCTCTCCGGCGCATTGGGCTGGATGGGCGTCGAGATGATACGCAGTCGCATACCCGTGCTTGGCACATGGGGGTTCGTTGCCTACGCCTACTACGAACAGCCCTGGCTCATCCAACCGGTGAGCGTATTCGGTGTTTTTGGGCTCGGTCTGATCAGTCTTCTCCTGAGCTATGCACTGGGTCGGTATCTACTCGCCTGGTTTGACACAAGATGGAGGCTGGACCCAGACATCCGTCCGGTCGATTTGCACAGGTCACGGGCCTGGCTGATCGGTACGGGAGGGGCTGCTGTCGCTTGGATCGTCGCGAGCCTGCTCATGCTAGCGCCTGTCGGGCGCGACACCATCCGAGTGGCTGCCATTCAGCCAGGTTTCAAGTCGTTGTGGACGGAGGAAGAGGTCGCAGCGAGTGCGCTTTCCCCCGCGCGCTATCAGCAGGTCTTCCGAGAGGTTCTCGATCGTCTCCTGGGCCAAAGCCAGATAGCTGCCGACCAAGGTGCTCAGTTGATCGTCTGGCCAGAAGGGGCCCTGAATGTCGATCCACAGCGGGTTCAGACGCAAACGCTGCTCAGACTGGCCGCCGACACGGAAGCACATCTGGTCGTGGCTTATGCCGTAGAGGCGAGAAACGAGGTCACAGTGCTCTCACCCGATGGCGACTTCCTGGGTGTCTATGGCAAGAATCACCCGGTGGTCTTTGTCCACGAGACCAGCAGCACAAGAGGCACGTACCCAACCTATGCCACGGATCTGGGCGAGATCGGCACGATCATCTGCTACGATCTGGATTTCACCGACACGGCCCGCAAGGTCGCAAGTAACGGGGCAAGGCTGATCGCTGTGCCCTCGGGAGATTGGCCCGGCATCGCGGAGAAGCACTACGCTCACCTGGTCTTCCGGGCCATGGAGAATCGGGTGGCCATGGTCAAGGCCGATCGCTCGTACGACTCGGCCATCATCGATCCCTACGGTCGCATCATTGCCCGCGTCGTCTCGAAAGATGGAGCACAGAAGACGCTTGTCGCTGACGTGATGGTAATGGAGGGCAATCCTCCACTGCGCTACCTCGGCGATTGGATGGGTTGGGTCGCCTTGGCCGGGACGGTAGTCTTGGGCTTGCTTTCTCGGTTTGGGTCGTGTCGGTAGGAGATCTGGTTTCGGAATCGGGGGGAGGACTCGAAATGTGCGGTTGTCCCCCGATGTCTCGTGTGTCTGAGGAGAGCGCACACTGCGGAGGAAGCGTGGAGGCAGTTCAAGGACTTGAGAGGACACGATGCTAGTCTTGCTGGCCGATGATCAGGCCAAGGTGCGGTCGGCGCTGCGTTTGCTGTTGGAGCAAGAAGCGGACATTGAGATTCTTGGGGAGGCCGTGGATACCACGGGACTGCTGGACTGGGCGAAAGCGTCTTGCCCCGACGTGGTTCTGCTCGACTGGGAGCTTCCTGGCCTGCCTGCCAGCGAGGTTCTGGGGCTTCTACGGCTCCGCCGCCCTGGCTTGCGGGTGATCGCTCTTAGCGGGCGACCTACGACACGCCAGGACGCGCTCGCCGCCGGAGCCGACGCCTTCGTCAGCAAAGGGGAACCGTCGGAGTGCCTGTTGAAGGCTCTTGGTGCAATCCGAAGAGGTTGAGCGAGGCGAATGCGGACACGAAGCTGGAAACAGCGGCGCTTGTCCTGGGTTCGAGGCGTGACGGTCAACGTGGTCAACTCCACCGGAGGAGTGGAGCGGGTCGATCGTCGCGAGGATCCTGATACCGGCAACTGACCGTGCAGCTCTGTGACTGGCTGACAACCGAGCCAGACCGAGCAGCCCCCATGATCCTGTGAGGATAGGCAGACATGACCGGAATCTTCATGTACGGAGCGGAACCGGCGGGCGGCCTCTTCGCTGCGCGGTCACAGGAAGGCGGCAGCTACGTTTCGGTCCTGGCCTGGGGCCAGCGCGCTGGAGATCCTGCCCGCGCTGGCGGCCAACCGACAGACCCCCAATGTCCTTCTCTGTGATGAACAGTGCTGCCGGGTCAGAGGCGCCGGGCTTCGGGGCCGAGATCCGCGCCGACATGGATGCCTGGCTCGAGTACCACGTCGCGTCGCCCATTCTGAACGGCGAGGCGGAAGCACTCGGTCCAACAGTTGGGAAAGGCCAAGAGCACAGCCGGGCCATCTGGCCAGGGCGAAGAACTGGCGAGTAGGACAGGTTCAGAACTCCCCCGTTGGCCGATACCTTGACGGCTTGCCTGTGGTATACTGCGACCACAAGACTGAGCAGAGACACGTACAGCTTACAGAAAGGAGCGGCAGAATGGAAGGGGATTCGAGCAAGGGAGAGATGTCCCGAAAGACCGTGCACTACGCAGGCGCGGGGTTGGCTATCGGGGCCGCCATCGGTATGATCTTCGGCCTCATGCTGTTTGAGAACCTGGCGCTGGGTTGCGTTGTCGGCGCTGCGGCAGGCCTGCTGATCGGTGCTGTGGTAGATGCGCAAGGGCGTCACGAGACAGATCGTGGCGAGTAATGATACCATGCGATGAGACACGATGTCTGAGATAGCAGTTTGCACAGAGAACCTCACTCGCGATTTTGACACGGTTCGAGCAGTAGACCGCCTGTCGCTAGAGGTCCCACGGGGGATAGTCTTCGGCTTCTTGGGACCCAACGGCTCCGGCAAGACGACGACCATCCGTCTCTTGCTGGGCCTGCTGAAACCGACCAGCGGACGCGCTGAAGTGCTGGGCTTCGACACACTGACGCAAGCCGATCGAGGCCGCGAGCGGACCGGGGCTCTGCTTGAGTACAATGGGCTGTACGAGCGGCTAAGCGCCGAGGACAACCTGGAGTGCCACGGGCGTATCTACCGGCTGCCGAAGTCGGAGCGCCAGGGGCGCATCAAAGAGCTGCTCTCGGACCTCGGACTGTGGGAGCGGCGCGGCGAGCGGGTCAAGGCCTGGAGACTCAAGACGCTGACCCGCCAGCCGATAGCCAGAGACGACTGACAGAGTATTGTCCACCCGAGGCCTAGGCTGTGGGACTTGAGCCAGGTCAGAAGGTAGTGGCAGTTGGCTGTGGCCCTGGTTCTTTCACCATCCCGGCGGGGTGTATCGTTGCGGAGGAGGGAAGCGCCGTCGCGTTGGATGTCAATCCGCTGGCTGTGGAACACGTGCAACAGAAAACCGCGGCGGAGGGTGTGACCAACGCCAGGGTCATCGTCACCGGTGCTGCCAGAACAGAGTTGTCCGAAGGGAGTTTCGACCTGGGTTTCGTCTTTTGCCTTGCCCGTTCCATCGGGGACACGGCGGCCATGTGGGACAAGCTCCATCGGCTCCTTCAGTCTGTGAAGCGCCGGGAGAGGAATGCCCAGTTCAGGAGATTGGATTGCGCCGCGTAGGCGATACGGGAGGATGACATGCCGGAGCAGAATTCAAGCAATCTGCAACAGAAGGAATACGGGCAGAGTTGGGAAATCGCCGCCGCTTTGTGGGACGGACCCAGGACGTTCTCCGAGATCGTGGATCATTTTCACAGCTACATCAGGTTGCTGGGCTTCTTCAGCATCTCCGAGCGCCTGGAACAGCGCTATGAGCAGATGGCGAAGCGCCTCGAAGAGGCGCTGGAGGAGTTGACGGAACGGGGCTGGGTGGTACGTGAGGGCGAGCGCTACGCGCTCACTTCGGTGGGGCGTGAGGAGGCGAGAAAGCCCCTCACCGACATGCGCAGAACGCGCGCCTTGCTGGGCAAACTTGCGCAGCCTCAGACTGTCTCCAAGATCGGGTTGGCCGTGCATTGGGGGCTGGCCGCGCTCAAGCTACCGGCGGCACTCCTTTCAGGCAGCGTGGGACTGCTCAACGACGCTACCGATACGCTTCTCGACGGTCTCTCCAGCGTGCTGGTCTACTTCGGGCTCCGCTTCGATACCGAACGCGCCGTCAACGTCGTGCTCGTGCTGTTGATGCTGGTCACCGGCGGCTTCACCTTCTGCGAGGCGGTACGCCGCTTCTTCGTCCCCTTCAAGCCGGAGGTGGACTGGTTCACATTCCTGGCGGTGATCATCTCCGCGCTGGTCTGCCTCGTGCTGTATAGCTACCAGCGCTACGTCGGGCTGCGCAGTGGCAGTCTGGCGCTGATCACCCAATCGGTGGACTCCCGCAACCACGTCATCGTCGCCGCTAGCGTCACCGCCGGGCTGATCGCCTCGCTGCTTCGATTCCCGCTCCTAGATACGTTGGTGGGGCTGGCGGTGGCTGTCTTGATCCTCAAGAGCGCGATTGAGCTGGCCATCGAAACGATTCGCTACTTGGGTGAGGAGGAGGTAGACCTCTCTCGCTACAAGATGGGGCTCCTTGAACGGCACGAGCAGTTTCGGCATTCACAGCTACGCAACTGGATGCTCTACCTGGTTGAATACCAGCAGGTGCAGACGCGCGCCGATCTTGTCACCAAGGTACGACAGTCCCTCGATTTCGGCATCAATCCGATGCTGCGGGAACTAGGCATGGATCAGCAACCTCATGCGCACGAGACAATCGAGCGGAGGATGGCTGAGTTGTTCGAGCGTGGGTGGCTGGTGGGAGAGAAGCGACTGAGCGTTACGGACGCGGGGATAGAGCACCTGCGTAAGCAGATGCTGGGAAGACTCGGAGAGAAGAACCTCCTGCATCGAGCATGACTCGGTACACGATGCAGTCTCTATCCTGGTCACCCGACCAGGATAGAGACTGCCCGCCCAGCGAGGCTCAAGACTCCCCGGTTGGATGATGCGCCGGGGAGTCATCTGTGTTACACTGAACTCGGAGACGAGAGGCGAAACGAGAGGTAGGAGAGTAGGCGTATTGATCGCCGACGAACAAGCTCAGGTACGTTTGGCCCTGGGGTAGCTGCTGAGACACGAGCAGGGCATCCAGGTCCTGGGTGAAGCGATTGACACCACGGGCCTGCTGGACCTGGGGAAAGCAACTTGCCCCGACCTGGTGTCGCTCGACTGCGAGTAGCCCGGCCTGGAGGCGGATTCCCTGTCGCCCATTTTGCGCGAAGCTTGTCCGCATTTGAGAGTGATCGCCCTCAGCGGGCAGCCATCACGGGCTGGTGAGGCTTGACCGGGCATGCAAGCGAGTGTCGCCGGTTGGTAACGAGATGCGCCGGAGTGTGCGGAGAGAGAAGGGATCGGGGGGAGTAGCGTGAACATGAGGCGGCTAAGTCGCAGTGCATTCGATGGAGCCAGTAGGTTCCTCAAGACCCAAGCTCGCCCGCTGGAGAGAGCGCTGTTCGAGCATCACTTCGAGGGCGCTCCGGCCAAAGCGGTGATCGCGGAGCTGGCGCGATTCCAGAACGAGGACGGCGGTTTCGGCCACGCTCTCGAACCGGATTTGCGTACACCCAGTTCATCGGCTCTGGCAACCGGGATCGGCCTGCGAATCCTGCGGGAGGTTCGATGCGCTGCAGACTCCCCCATGGTGCAGCGAGCCGTGCGCTATGTCCTGGGTACGTTTGACGATGAAGCTAAGGTTTGGCGCGTGGTTCCGAATGATACGCACGACTACCCCCACGCGCCTTGGTGGCACGACGAACGTGGAAGCCTTACGCGCACCTTCGATGGCTTCGTGATCATCCCTCGGGCAGAGCTGGTCGGCTCGCTCCATCACTACTCGGGATTGGTCTCCGCCGACTGGCTGGAAGACCTGACAGAGCAAACGGTGTCGGCGGTCGAGACTATCGAGCCGCTCGGAACTGGGGGTGGGAGCGACCTGGTCTACGCCCTGCGGCTGGCCGAGACCGTGGAAGTGCCCCAGCACTTCAGAGATCGGCTTCTGGCCCGGATTCGGACCGTGGTGCCCAACGTAGTGGCCCGCGATCCGAGAGAATGGGCCAGCTACAGCATTCTCCCGCTCAAGGTGGCGTCATCCCCCCGCTCCATTGTGGCGGACCTCATCAGCGACGCGCTACAGGCTCACCTTGACTATCAAATCGAGCACCAGAGCCCTGAAGGTACGTGGGACCCGGTCTGGACGTGGGCCGGTGCTTACCCGGAAGCCTGGACGGAGGCTGAACGGGAGTGGCGTGGCCGCTTGACACTCGATACTCTGACTGCACTTCGCGCCTTCGGGCGCATGGAGGCGTAGCAAGATAGGGCATACGGGAGCGTCCAATCTCTGGGACTCTGCCCTTCAGTCGGCTCTACCTGCAATCGTCTAGCCCGACGTGAGGGCCTTTGATGGAACGTAAGGGACGAATAGCAAGTGAATGGCTAACGTTGTCTGTACCGTGGTGATGGGTGCGCTGATCCCACTGCCCCCCTGTCCTCTCGGGATACCGATCGACAGGTGGTGCCAACCGGCGTGCCTTGAGACCCTACAGCACTCAACACAACTAGGAGAAGAACAGATATGGATCACAGGAAGAAAGCGCTGAGCATCATCGTGGCAGGCATACTCATCTTTGGGGGCGCACTGCTGATCGGATGCAACGAACCCACAGCCACACCGACTTCTGTTGTGGTTGTGGTCACAGCCACACCCGAAGCGACGGCCACGACGGCAGTGATAGAAGCGACCGACACACCGGTTTCCATCCCAACTTCGGTTCCGGCATCGGTCACTCCTGTGCCAGAAGCGAGTGCCACACTCACTCCAACCCAATCCAGAGATGATCTGGCGAAGATCACCGCGGATGTGCTCAATGTTCGACAGGGGCCGGGCACGGGTCATGCCATTCTGACCACGGTGGAGGGAGGGAGTACGGTCACCGTGTTGGGCACCAACGAAGCAGGGGCCTGGCTCCAGGTCAGGGTGCCCGACGGTACTGTTGGATGGGTGAGTCGGGCGTACACGGATTTCTCCGGAACGGTGTCTGTCGTGCCCGCACCGCCGCTGCCTGCGACTGCCACCCCCACTGATACGGCATCAGATGGCCAATGGCACGCTGAGTACTACGGCAATCGAACACTGTGGGGCACGGCTAACCTTGAGCGCTACGATTCAGAGATCGATTTCGATTGGGGTCTCGGTTCGCCGGCTTCCCAACTTCCCGCGGATGGCTTCTCGACCCGGTGGGCTCGCAAGATGTGGTTCGCCGAGGGGCGGTATCGATTCCACGCGCTTGTCGATGACGGAGTCCGCCTGTACGTCGATGGGGCGATGATTCTGGACTCCTGGGTCGACGGCGGCCAGAGGGAAGAGACAGCAGAGCTCGATCTATCCGCCGGAGAGCACCACCTGCGAGTTGAGTACTACGAGAACACGGGGCAAGCTGTCATACGAGTGTGGTGGGAGTGGATCATGGCTCCCTCTCCAACTCCTACATCAGAACCGGCCACGTATCCGGATTGGAAAGCTCGCTACTGGGACAACCCGGGGTTGGACGGCACCCGAAGGATAATCCGCAATGACGAGCAGCTCGACTTCGATTGGGGGCGGGGCGCGCCGGATCCCAGGTTACCGTCCGATGATTTCTCGGCCCGCTGGACTCAAAGCGAGAAGTTCGACGCGGGTACCTACCGCTTCCACGTCCTGGTGGACGATGGGGCCCGAGTGTGGGTCGACGGAAGACTCATCATCGACGAATGGCGCCCGGGCGGCCTACAGGAGGTCTACGAGGACGTTGAACTGAAGAAGGGCAAGCACGAGATAGAGGTGCACTACTTCGAGCACCGCGGTGACGCTCGCATTCGGCTGTGGTGGGAAAGGTACCCGCCGGTCAAGTACTCCGACTGGAAGGGCGAGTACTGGGGCAATCGAGACCTCGTTGGTACCCCATTGCTGCTTCGCAACGACGAGAGCATCAACTTCAATTGGAAGGAGGCGTCACCTGCATACCGGCTGCCCGCGGATCGCTTCTCCGCCCGCTGGACTCGAGAGCTCACTTTCCAGCCCGGTATCTATCGCTTCTACCCCAGCGCCGACGACGGAATCCGCTTCTATCTGGACGGCACTCTGGTTCTGGACGAATGGCACGTCTTTACTCGGGATACCGGCCACACGGTTGATCTTCAGCTAGGCGGCGCACACACGCTGGTGGTCGAGTACTTCGAGCTGACCGGCAATGCGAGAGTCCAGTTCCGGTGGGAGAAGATCCGGGATCTGGCTACGCCGACCAACACGCCGACCAATACGCCCACCAGCACGCCGACGAGCACGCCCACCACGGCGCCTGCCGCAACTCCAACCGCTACCCTATCCGCAACGCCGACGGCCACGCCGGTCCCGGTGACCGTCACGCCGCAAGAAGGCGTAGAGGGCGACGTCGGCACCACGGACACGCTGGCCAGTGAATCGGCCCTGCGCGCAAACCACAGGGATCTGATGGCTCAGAAGAGCCTGATGCTGCCCCGGACCTCGCTTCGGGGAGGGGTGTTTCCGTAGCGACCGATCGGCAGCCCCCGAAGCGACTCGTGACGTTGGCCAGACCCTCCTGGCCCCAGGAACTCTCTGGGGCCAGGATTCACCGTCGCTACGGCATCAGGAGTCGGCCAGGTCTGCTTGTGAACTCGATGCGCCCCCGAGGATGTCGGTGAAGGCCGAGCGGGGCTGGTGTGCCCATCTGACTCGTGATGAGCTGACCGGACTGTCGCCCTTGGGGTATGGGGAGAGATGACACCGGAATGGGTAGCTAGTTGCTCAGGGAGGGGAGCTTCCTTGAAAGCGACCCTAGTGGGCGACCATTTCACCCAATAGGAGCGCCACGGGCCGGACCTGCTCGGCGAAGACGACATGAACCGCGAGATCCGTCCTCACGTGACACGAAGGTGCTCTGTCGGCCCTTGCGGAGAGACGTACCGGCTGACGCCCGATCCTGAGACTTCTGATGCGCTGGCATCCTTCTCACATAGGACTCCTCTTCTATTCCAGAGCTGGCTCGTCCCGGAGAACCACCATCTGGCGGAGTCACAGCACAAGAGTAGCGTTTTGGGCGAAGGGATGCGGGTGGTTGCATGTGGGGGGAGTTTATGGTATAATACGGGCAGTTGGCTGGTATGGTTCGCCTATGGTTCCCTCGCTTGACTATCAGGCGAACAGTGGTATAATCTGACTGCTAATGAGTTGGAGTTCCCTTTCCGCATGACGCAGGCGCGTCCCCTTGGATGTAGAGCCTGTTTTGCCTTGTCCTTCGAGCCTTTTGCAGTCTTCTCTTGAATCCGTCGCCCCGCGCACGTGCCCTGAGAGTCCGAACGGATCACGTCTGGGAATAGCTTGCTCGTGTGGCCGCTTTGTGTGCGGGATCGGGTTCGTCCAACAGATGGAGTATTCCCGGGCTTCACATGGCGACTAGTGAATATGGAGTAGAGAAGTGAACATTGCCGAACTTGAAGTGCAGACCTTGGCTGATCTGCGCGAGCAGGCCCGCGAGGCGGGAGTGTCCGGCTTCAGCCGACTGAAGAAGAACGATCTTATCATGCGTCTTCTGCGTGCCCATGCCGAGAAGCAAGGCTTCATCTTTGGTGGCGGGGTGCTGGAGATCATGCAGGAGGGTATCGGCTTCCTTCGTTCCCACCACCTTCTCCCGGGTTCGGAGGATGTCTACGTCTCTCAGTCCCAGATCCGCCGTTTCAGGCTGCGTACCGGGGACATGGTCATAGGCCAGGTACGCCCGCCGAAGGAGACGGAGAAGTACTTCAGTCTCCTGAGAGTGGAGGCGGTCAATGGGCTGGATCCGGATGCAGCCAAGACACGCCCGCACTTCGATGCTCTGACCCCGATCTTCCCGCTGGAGATGCTCAAGCTGGAGACGACTCGTGGGATCTTGACCACGCGCCTCATGGACTTGATCGCACCGATCGGGCGCGGCCAGCGTGGTCTCATCGTGTCTCCTCCCAAGGCTGGCAAGACCACCGTCCTCAAGCAAATCGCCAACGGTATCACAGCGAACTACAATGACGTACATCTCATGGTCTGCCTGATTGGCGAGCGACCAGAAGAGGTCACCGATGTAGACCGCTCGGTGGAAGCCGAGGTGGTGAGTTCCACTTTCGACGACCCGGTCAAGTCTCACTGCCGGGTGGCCGAAATGGCCCTCGAGCGGGCCAAGCGGTTGGTGGAGTGCGACAAGGACGTCGTGGTGCTTCTGGATAGCATCACTCGTCTGGCGAGAGCCTACAACCTCGTGGTGCCCCCTAGCGGCAGGACCCTTTCGGGTGGTCTGGATCCGGCTGCGCTCTATCCACCGAAGCACTTCTTCGGCGCAGCGCGCAACCTCGAAGAGGGGGGTAGCCTGACCATCATCGCTACGTGCCTGATTGACACGGGAAGCCGCATGGACGATGTGATCTACGAGGAGTTCAAGGGCACGGGCAACATGGAGTTGCACCTGAACCGCAAACTGTCGGAGCGAAGGATATTCCCCGCTTTCGACATCGTGCGCTCGGGGACGCGCCGCGAGGAGCTGCTTCTGGATCCCGACACTCTTCAGCGTGTGTGGCTCCTACGCCGGATGATGGACGCCTTGGGTGGCTCGGAAGCTATCGAACCCGTTCTCGATCGACTCCGCAGGACGAGGGAAAACAAGGAATTCCTGGCTACTCTCAACAAGGACGGTGTCTAGGTCGTGCGCAGTCTCGCGAACTCTTTGGGGGGGAGCGACCCCTCCGTGGATGATCGCGGCTTGCGTCTGGCAGCGGTCTGGGACAGGCTACTGGCGCTGAGCCAGGACCTTCCACTTCTGTCCCGTTGGGCAGCTCATGCCTCGGTCGCCCTACTTGTCACCTTGATCATACTCGCTGGTCGGCTCGATCTCTCATGGAGTCAAGCGGTTCATGCCAGCCCTCGTGCCGGTGAACCCTCAGTGTCGCCGGATGGGACCGGCCCGGAACCGGCGGATCCTCGGGGACAGGACTACCTGACTCGGGCGGCTGTGCCGAGGACAATCAAGCCGAAGCGAGCCCGCACTGAGGTGATCGTCTACACAGTGGCTCAGGGAGACACGCTCTACGACATCGCTCAACGCTTCGATGTCAGCGGCGATACGATCATGTGGGCCAACGGCATGCAGGACAATCCCGACTTGCTTGTGATAGGGCAGGAGCTGACCATACTGCCGGTGTCGGGAGTGTATCATACCGTCGCGGAGAACGATACTCTGGCCAGCGTTGCCGCAAGGTATCAGGTCAACGCGGCGGCAATAGTCGACTACGAAGGGAACGATCTCGAGGAGCCCTACGATCTGCAGATCGGGCAGAAGCTGATGGTGCCCGGCGGCAAGAAGCCCTACGTGCAGCGAAGGGTCTTTGCCTACACCGGTCCGGTGCCTGAGGATGCCACCAAGGGGAGTGGAGTCTTCGGTTGGCCGACCAGCGGGCACATCACGCAGAAGTTCTGGAACAGCCATCGCGCGATCGATATCGGTGCCGCCCCGGGAACGCCTATCACTGCGGCGGACTCCGGCTATGTTGCCTTCGCGGGCTGGAGCGACGTCGGCTACGGGCGCATGGCGATCATAGACCACGGGAATGGCTTTCAGACCCTGTACGCGCACATGCAGGTCTACTTCGTCGAGGAGGGCCAGTCAGTTGGCAAGGGCGAACTGATCGGGCACATGGGCAGCACGGGGAACTCGACGGGGCCGCACCTGCACTTCGAGGTCATCCACAAGGGAGTCCGAAGGAACCCGCGCATCTACTTGCCCTGAGGGCAGGGTGGGGGATCATCTAGCGCATCTCGGCTGACGTTGCCGTTCAGCTTGATAGTTCACAGACCGCAGGGGCCGCGCAGGCATCTTTGGTGCTCGCGCGGCCTGTTATTACGTCTGGGCACTTGCCAGCGCGCTTTTCTCCCAGGGGGAGCCCTTAGCCGGCAGAGCGCCCGTCCTGTCCTGACCAGCACTTGGGTTGAAGTCGTGCAGGAAGCTCAGGATCTGCGTGTGCACCAGCGAGAGAGTGATCCGCAGGATCGCCCAGCATGAGGGCGCGTGCGACACCTGTCCGGATGCATCCGGTGGTCCGGAGGCCAACCGCCTCGCAGAACGGTGGGCTGGCGGGTGGCTAGGACGATTCCTGTGTCGGGGTGGGTTCATCCTCGGGGGTATCGGAGGGCTTCACGGTAGCGGTGGGAGGCACGGGCGAAGGCGTGACTGTCGGTGGGAGGGTGGTCAGCGTGGGCTCGGTCGTCGCCGTCGGCTCAAGGGTTGCGGTTGGTTGAGGCGTATCTGAGGGCGCGACTGTAGGCTCAGGCGTATTCGTGTCGGTTGGCTCTGGTGTGACTGTGGGTACCGGCGAGGGTTCCGCGGTGGCGGTAGGCGCGGGCGTTGATGTTGGAGCCTGGGTGGGCTGTGGTGTGGCACTAGCCATGGGAGTGACTGTGGGCGGAGGCGTGGGCTCCACAGTTGACGTGGGCAACGGTGTATAGCTGGGCAGGCTCGTGGGCTTGGCCTTCGGAGTAGCACTGGGGCGGGCGGTCGCGGTGGCCGGAGCCGTGAGCGTCGCGCTCGGAGACGGGCTAGGAGCGTACGTGGCGGTAGGTGCAACGGTTGGGGTATGGGTCTCTGTTGGCAGTGGGGTGGGTGTGTAGGTGCCCGTTGGCGTCGGTGAAACGCTAGGAGTAAGCGACGCTGTGGCCGTAGGAACTTGGATTCTGACTCGAGTCAGAGCCTCGGCCTTGTTGCCTCGGTGGTCGCGCACGGCCAGGCGTATGGTAGCCAGACCACCAGATGGTGGATTCGAACCCCAGTCCCACGATACCATTACGCCGTCCTCGACCGGCGAGTATCTTCGAGACCCTATGGTCTCCCAGTTCGAAGGGTTGTGGCCCGGGCCATACTTGACGACGTAGGATTCGAAGTCGGAGATGGCGGCACTCCCACGTATGCTGATGCTTCCTCCCAAGATGGTCCCTTCCTCAGGGAATGTGATCTCAGCCCGTGGGGCGAAGGTGTGCAGAGCGCAACTCTGGTCGGGTGGAAGAGGCATTCCCTGCTTCTCCGCCCAGTCTCGATACTCATCGGGATAGGTCTCGAAGTAGACCTCGTCCACGAGGCTGCTGGGGCAGAATTCCGTCGCCAGTTGGCGAGTCACGCTGCAGATACGCAGCAACCGGTGCACCGAGCAGGGCTCGTCGGGCTCTGTGCCCTGGACGAATACCTCAGTCCGTCTCTCCGGGCAGTGCTCGGTCGGCAGCTGACCGGACACGGAGCAGACCTCTGCTGTGACTATGCCCTCCGGCGATTCGAACTGGCGTGCCGGACGCACGGTGAGCGCCTCCTCCATGAAGTCATGCCAGATGGGTCCGGCACCTCGAGCGCCGGAGAGCTTCTCCATTGGGGTGTTGTCACTGTTACCCACCCACACGCCCGCGACGAGGTCCGGTGTGAAGCCCACGGTCCAGGCATCTCGATAGTCGTTGGTGGTGCCGGTCTTCGCGGCTGCGGGGCGCGAGAGCTTAAGAGCGCTGTTGGCCCCGAAGGCAGGGGTTCGAGCGACATTGTCCGCAAGGATATCGGTGATGATGAACACATGGCCGGGATCCAGAACCCGCTGCCAGGGCGGCTCGGGAGCGGCCTGGATGAGCTTGCCGGAGCTGTCCTCGATCCTCAGAATGCTGGCCGGGTGGACCCGCAGCCCGCCGTTGGCGAAAGCCGCGTATGCGGCAGTGAGCTCCAGGAGAGTGACGTCCCCGCCACCGAGAGTGAGCGACAGTCCGTAGTCGAGACGGTCGAGAGATGAGATGCCCAGATTGTGAGCAGTCTTCAGTGCGGCCGGAATCCCCACGAAGTCAAGGGCCTGAACTGCGGGGATGTTGCGGGAGGTAGCCAGTGCGGCACGCATCGACACCGGCCCGAGCTCCTTGTCATCGTAGTTGACCGGTCTGTAGGGAGGGTTGGCGCCGTCCGGGAAGTCTCGCTCTACGTCCATCAACATGGTGGCGGCCGTCCAGCCTTTCTGCAGAGCGGTAGCGTAGGTGATGGGCTTGAACGCGGAGCCGGGTTGCCGCAAGCGAAGAGCAACGTTCACTTGGCCGTCGATGGTCCCATCGTAGAAGTCCGCGCTCCCCAGCATCACCAGCAGTTCGCCGGTGACAGGATCCATAGCGACGACGGACGCGTTTGTGGCGTGTCGATCCTGGAGCTCCAACTCGCGCAGGTGGTCGAGGGCTATTCGCTGAGCCGCTTCCTGCAGCGCGATGTCCAGCGACGTGTATACCTGCAACCCTCCCTTGTAGAGCATCTCGGTGCCATACCACTGCTCCAGGAGTTCTCGTATGTGCATGACGAAGTGGGGAGCTCTCATCTGGATGCGGGGCGAGACGAAGTGCAGCTCCTCGGCGGCAGCGGCATCCGCTTCAGGCTGGGTGATGTACCCTTCCCGTACCATGAACTGGAGTACCACCGTTTGGCGCCGCTTGGCCCCGGTGAAGTTAGTGTAGGGGTCATGGATCACCGGCGATTGAGGAATGCCGGCCAACATGGCGCATTCCGCCAGGGTCAGATCCTCTACCGGCTTGCCGAAGTAGGTTTCTGCCGCGGCCGCAACCCCGTAGGCGACATTTCCGTAGTAGATTTCGTTGAGATAGATCTCCAGGATCTCGTCTTTGCTGTACCTTCGGGTGATCTCAGTAGCGAGAATCGCCTCTTTGATCTTGCGATCCAGGGTCTCCTCCCAGCTCAGGAAGAGGTTCTTCACCAACTGCTGAGTGATGGTGGAGGCCCCCGATACGATTCGGCCCTCACGCAGGTTGTACCATAGGGCCCTCGCGATCGAGAAGGGATTGAAGCCAGGGTTTGAGTAGAAGGTCGGATCCTCGGTCGCTATCGTGGCCTGCCGCAGGTAGGAGGGGATCCGGTCGATGGATACCTCGGTGCGACGTCCGCCTATCGGGTCGACTATTTCATATAGCAGGACGCCGTTACGGTCGAATAGTTTGGTGCTCTTGAAGGATGTGGAGCGAGACCTTAGCTCATCGGGGGAGGGAAGACCAGCCGCGTAGTAGGTGTATCCTCCGGCGGCAATCGCGACGACGGCAAGGATCAGCAGCCCCACGATTGTGAGAGCCACGAGCAGAGGTTTAGAGAGCCTCCTTCGTGAATGCTGTTTTTCGTTGCGAGAGCCCGAGGCGCCGTTGTCTTCGTCCTCGAGTTCTTTCCAGCGGTATTCGTCAGTCTCCAATGGAATGAGCACCTGTGACAGTAGTAGTCGTTCGAGTCGCTGTATCAGATGATAGACGCTCTCAGGCCGCTTGTGGTTCCTGCTGCGCTGAGGGCTTGGTCGTCTGATCATGCAGCATTATAGACCAGAGGCAATGGGTGTCAAAGTGCAGCGTTCTGTTGACGCGAAGAGCCCTCGACACGGATCGCGCAGAAGTGTGCCGGCCGATCCGCGATCGATCGGGCGTCCCAGACTTGACTACCTGACTCGCTATCGCTACACTGGGAGTGATGGCTGCTGCAAGGGCCGCCTCGGTCTACCTGTGACCGAGAGAGGGTCGGGGTGCGCAAGCATGAAACATGGATCTCAGAAGAAGACGCGCCTGGACGTGCTCCTGGCTTCCAGAGGGCTGACCGAGAGTCGTGAGAAGGCCAAGAGGCTGATCATGGCCGGTGAGGTTTTGGTAGACAAGCGGGTCGTGGACAAGCCGGGCACGCGGGTTGCCTCGGATGCGGAGCTGGTGATCCGCGACGCTCCGCTCTTCGTGAGCCGTGGGGGCGTGAAGCTGAACGCCGCGCTGGATCAGTTCGGGCTGGACGTGCGTGGCTTGGTGGCGCTGGACGTGGGTGCTTCCACCGGGGGGTTCACGGACTGCCTTCTTCAGCGAGGCGCGGCGAGGATCTACGCCGTCGATGTGGGCTACGGGCAACTGGCCTGGAAGCTGCGCAACGATCGACGAGTAGTCGTCATGGAGCGGACCAACATTCGCTACCTTGGCAGCCTTCCGGAGGTGGTAGATTTGGCCGTCATCGATGCTTCCTTCATCTCCCTCGAACTGGTGCTGCCCGCGGCTTTGGGACTGCTCAAGCCTCGGGGACAGGTGCTTGCGTTGGTCAAGCCTCAGTTCGAAGCTGGTCGCGATCGGGTGGGCAAGGGTGGTGTGGTGCGAGATCCTGTCGTTCACCGCCAGGTTCTGGAGAGAGTCTGCGCTCTGGCTCTGGGACACGGTCTGACGCTGTTGGGCCTGATGCCGTCTCCTCTGCGGGGGCCGGCGGGGAACGTGGAGTTTCTCATGTGGGTTAGCACGGAGGCAGAGGCGACAGGTGTGGAGTCGGTCGAAGAAGAGATCGAGGCGTGTGTTGCCTCTGCCCATGGTCTGTCGAGGAGGGAGCCCAATGACTGCGAGTGACCGCGACGAGAGAACGGAGGATCCGGCTGTCACTTGGAGAAGGCGCTATCGTCGGCTGCTGGTCATAGCTGGTCTGGTGTCTGTGGGTGTAGTGGTCCTGGTTGCGTGGCCGTCGCTGGTGCCGTTCTTCGTGGGAGTGGTGGTCGCCTATCTGCTGCTTCCGGCGGTTAACTTCGTCGAGGGGAAATGCTGCCCAAAGCGCTGGCGTGGAAAGAAGCTCACGCGTCCTCTGTCGATCCTGGTGGTGTACATCGTTGCCTTGGCGCTGCTGGCAGGGATGATATCCACATTCGTGCCTCTGGTCTCGGAGCAGGCGACTGCGATGAGGGAGCGGGCACCTGAGTACTATGAGGGGGCCCAGCAGATCTTCTTTCAGGTCTTCGACTTCTATCAGAGGGTTGTCCCCCAGGACTGGCAGGACAGGATCCAGCAGTCGCTTCAACAGGCGCTTGAGCGCATCGACGAGACGGCCCAGGCAGCGGTCTCGCGTCTGTTCGGCATCGTGACCGAGACGATCGGAGTGATCCTCGGCCTGGTAGTCGTACCCTTCTGGATGTTCTATCTGCTCAACGACAGCGCGCGCCTGGGCCGGCAGTTCTTCACTACGGTGCCCCCGCGCTACCGTAGCGACGTATACAACATCCTCAAGATCGTCGACGGCATTCTGAGTGGCTACGTCCGGGGTCAGTTGGTGCTGGCTCTGGTGATAGCGGTCCTGTCGACGGTGGGCCTGCTCTTCCTCGATGTGGATCTTGCGCTGCTGCTCGGCACCGTTGCGGGGATATGTGAGGTGATTCCCTATGTTGGCCCAATCATAGGAGCCGTACCCGCAGTCATCGTAGCCCTCACGCAATCCTCCATTACTGCGCTGTGGGTAGTGGTCCTGTTCGTGGGGATTCAGCAGGTGGAGAACTTGTTCCTGTCACCCCGGATAACCGGTGGGAGCGTGAGGTTGTCACCGGCCCTGGTCATGCTGGTGCTGGTGGTGGGGAGTGGGTTGGCGGGGATGTGGGGCTTGCTTCTGGCGGTTCCGGTGACGGCGGTGTTCCGGGATGTGTTTCGCTATCTCTACATGAGGCTCTCAGATCGAGAGATTCCCAGCGATGAAGCCTACGCTCGCGTGAGGGGCGGGGCGGCTGTGAGAGGTTCGTCAGTCGATCTTGACTGAGGGAACGAGACGTGGTATACTTGGCTCAATCGAGAAGTGAAAAGGCTGCGATCGGAAGTAGTAGCCCTCGGGGCGGAGCTCAGAGAGCCGGGAGCAAGGTGAGAGCCCGGTGCTTGCGCGGAGGGTGAATGGGTCCGGGAGCCGCGAGACTGAAAGGGAGTGATCTCGAATAGGTCTGGCCGGAGTCGCCACCGTTATCAGGGCTGAGGGTATCGGAGTGTGCTGAGGTCCAGCGCGGGAACTTGAACTCCTGTACCTGCAATGAGTGAGGCTGGCTCAAGGGCTGCCCTGCCGTCACGGCAGGGCTTTTGTTGTAGAGTTGGCCTAATCAGGGTGGTACCACGGGTGCTCGTGTAGCTCTCGTCCCTTTGGTGGACGAGAGCTTTCTGCGTTATGGGAGGTGCGTATGGAGCCAAGCCGACGCCTGGGAGCGTGGGTTGGGAGGGTGTTGGCACGAACTGGAGCCGGTATCGTGGATGGGTACGAACTCGCATACTTACCGGGAGGTGAGCACCATGAGTAACGACACGAAGATTCTGCTGCCTGAGAGCCAGATGCCGACACAGTGGTACAACATACTGGCCGACTTGCCGTTTCCGTTCCCGCCCTATCTTCACCCCCTGACACTGCAGCCGATGGGACCCGATGATCTGGCACCGGTGTTCCCAATGGAGCTGATCAAGCAGGAGGTGAGCACCGAGCGATACATCGACATTCCCGATGAGATTCTGGATATCTACCGGATATGGCGTCCGTCGCCGCTGTATCGTGCGCGGCGCTGGGAGAAGGTGCTGGGGACTCCGGCCAAGATATACTACAAGTGGGAGGGCGTGAGCCCGCCAGGCAGCCACAAGCCCAATACCGCCGTGGCCCAGGCCTACTACAACAAGATGGAAGGCCAGACTCGTCTGGCGACCGAGACGGGCGCCGGGCAGTGGGGCAGTTCGCTCGCATTCGCGTGTGGGATCTTCGACCTGGAGTGCAAGGTCTACATGGTGAGGGTGAGCTACGACCAGAAGCCCTATCGCAGGATCATGATGGAGACCTGGGGAGCCAAGGTTGTCCCAAGCCCCAGCAACGAGACGCAGGCCGGGCGAGACGTGCTGGCGAAGGATCCGGACTCGTCGGGTAGCCTGGGGATGGCGATCAGCGAGGCCCTGGAGGACGCCATGACCCACGAGGGTACCAAGTACTCTCTGGGAAGCGTGGTGAATCACGTCCTGCTGCACCAGACCGTCATCGGACAGGAGACGATGAAGCAGTTGGAGATCGCCGGCGACTACCCGGACATCCTGATCGGCTGCGTGGGAGGTGGTTCCAACTTCGCGGGCATGTTCCTGCCCTTCGTCAGGGACAAGCTGAGTGGCAAGGCTCCGGACCTTCGCGTACTGTGCGTGGAGTCCACGGCGTGCCCCAGCATGACCAAGGGACTGTACAAGTATGACTGGGGCGATACCGCTAAGACGGGGCCGGTGGCCAAGATGCACACCGTGGGCCACGACTTCGTACCGGCGCCGATCCACGCCGGTGGACTGCGCTATCACGGTATGGCTCCAATCGTCTGCGCGTTGCACGATCACGACGTCGTGGAAGCCGCTGCCTATCACCAAACCGAGGTGTTCGACGCGGTGGTGGAGTTCGCGCGCTCGGAGGGCTTCATCTTCGCGCCCGAGACCGCTCATGCGGTCAAGGCAGTGCGGGATGAGGCCATCAAGTGCCGCGAGGCGGCTGAAGCCAAGACAATCGTCTTCAACGCCAGCGGGCACGGTCACTTCGATCTGGCTGCGTACGACGCGTACCTGAATGGGAACCTGGTGGATTACGAGTATCCCGAGGCCAAGATCGAGGCCGCGTTGCAGACACTGCCCAAGGTGGACTAGGAGTGAATCACGTGAGCGGGGGTTCGGAAGCACCTGGCGAATCGAACCCCCGCCGCGAACCTGCAAGGAGTGGCTCTGGAATGTACGAATCGCGGAGCCTGCGGATAGGAGAAGTATGCAACTGCGAATACCTGGGCCAACCCCGTTGCCACCGGAAGTGCAACGGGCATTGGACCAAGACATGATCAGTCACCGAAGTGAAGAGTTCAGTCAGCTCTTGCGCGAGGCGAGCGCTGAGCTGAGGGATTGGTTGGGCACGGACGGCGATGTGCTCGTCTTGACGGCTTCCGGGACGGGCGCCATGGAAGCGGCGCTGGTCAACGTCCTGTCGCCGGGCGACCGTGTGCTGGCGGTGTCAGTAGGAGTCTTCGGAGAACGCTTCGCGTCCATCGCACGAGCGCACGGGGCGGACGTCACGATGCTGGAGTTCCCTCTGGGTGAGGCCGTGGATCCTGGGGTCCTCGCGGAGGCTCTGGCGGGCGATCCGGGCTATCGTGCAGTGCTCGTGACGCACAACGAGACCTCCACAGGCGTGACCAACGACCTGGCTGCCATTGCCGGTGTGGTGAAGGCTTCGGGGGAAGGGTCTCCTCTCCTGATCGTGGACGCGGTCAGCTCGCTGGGGGCACTCGAGTTCCGCATGGATGAATGGGGCTGTGACGTGGTCGTCAGTTGCTCGCAGAAGGCGTTCATGGCGCCTCCCGGTCTGAGCTTCGTCGCCATGAGCCCCAGAGCATGGAAGGCCAACGAGACGGCCGGGATGCCTCGCTACTATCTGGACCTGGGTCGAGCGAGAGAGTACTCTGAGAAGGGACAGACGCCCTTTACGCCGGCGATCACGGTGCTGTACGGCCTGTGCCGGGCCCTGCGGATGATGGCCGCAGAGGGCCGACAGGCCGTTCGGGAGCGCCATCGCGAGGTTGGGGGTGTCCTGCGCCGCGGGGTTCTGGGACTGGGCATGGAACTCCTCGCTGACGGGGAGCACGCCTCGGATACCGTTACTGCGGTGAGAATCCCGTCCGGTTGGAGCGCGGACGCGCTCGTGAAGGGACTGAGTGAAGAGCACGATGTGTTCGTGGCGGGAGGGCAGGGGCCGCTGAAGGGCAAGATCATCCGGATCGGGCACATGGGCTACGTTGACGTCGAGGCTGCGGAGCGCGTCATCGAAGCGTTGCGTGCCTTGCTCGGTGGCTGAGGGGGCACGCCCGGAAGGTGGGGAAAGCATGTTCCGAGTACT
>Ga0180432_10000651_pt1 | contig 57377 bp, 58 predicted proteins | sample SS_ome_10_FD_132414 | JGI IMG/M metagenome (GOLD analysis project Ga0180432, IMG submission 132414) | Hypersaline lake sediment archaeal communities from the Salton Sea, California, USA - SS_1_MS_2 metaG | ecosystem: Environmental > Aquatic > Non-marine Saline and Alkaline > Hypersaline >... | reverse complement strand
GCCAAGAACGGTAGCTGCGTGGCCGCAGCGATGAGCCACTGTACGTCCATGCCGCCCTCCGACCTTGTGAGAGTGAAGTTGTTAAGCCGCCCGGGGACTCTGCTTTAGGCAGAGCCCCGGGCGACCGCACCCACACAGTATCAAGCGAGCAGTTGGGCGCAAGCCCACCAGTCGAGGTAGACGCTCAACGCCGTGTCTCCCGCAATGTCCTTCGCCCCGATGATCGGGGTAACGAACACGTCGTCGGGGAACGTCGCAGCGTCCAGGGCGGTCTGACCGATCGACGACTCCGTGGACGTTCGCTCACTGACCATCCGGCCGTTGACGTACCACTCCAACTTCTTCGGGTGGGCTTGGTAACGGATACCGAGCTTGACGAAGGTGTCGGCGACCAGCGTGTGCAGCGCATTCAGGTCGGTGTTGACCGCACCGTCCTGGTAGGTCTGCCCGTCGGCCTTGTACGCGCCGTCAACCGCCGCTCCTTCGGCCTTCAAGTGGACGAAGCCGCAGAAGTTCTTGTCGGCCAGCGCGCCGGTGGTGTCCACGAACAGGCAGTCCGTGGCCCCCATGCCGACCTCGCCCAGACCAACGCCGATCGACCACTTGGCCGCCGTGATCGCGCTCACCGCGAGGCGGCACTCGAAACAGAGGTCGCGATCGGCGAGCTTGAAGGGGGCGTCGAGCCCCCGGCCCCACTGGAGCACCACCTCGTCGTTCGCGGCGTTGCCGTCGAGCGCCAGCTTGACCATACCCATCGCGGTCGTCGCGGTGTTGCCGGTCGAAGCAATCTGCTCGCAGGTGCAGCCGGTCCCTTCGAGAATCAGGTACGGCCCTTCGAGGGTCGATGCCTGGAACTCCAGGAAGTCGTCCGCGAAGCCAATGGCCGGGTTCCCGCCTTGCGACCGGCTGAAACCCCCGCGCCCAACAGGGGGCACGGCCGGGAACTGCCGCCACAAGCGACCGGAAAGGCCATAGGCTTCCAGTTCTTGAAACGTGGTTTTCATCGTGAATCACTCCACTAATGAGTAATTGTCGGTAGTAACGAATCACTGACTCACGCTGAGAGTGACTCCCGTTTACGCGGTCTCCGTCACGGTCGCGCTGCTGTAACCGTGGAAATTGCCGCGACGGTTGAAGCAGACGATCTGCCCGGCGTCGTCCATGCAGCGGACCCGCACGTTCGACATCTCGGGATGCTGGAACGGCTTGCGCTTCCGCATGTTGCGGCCGGCGGCGTAGTACCACTTGAACGTCTTCCAGTTGACGCCCATGATGGGGCCGTCGGTGCGGGCGTTCTGGCTGGAGGCGTTCGTCCAGGCCGGAACCCACGTCAGCGGCACGCCTCGGATGTAGCAATTGCCGCTGTGCGCGGCGAGGTCGTCGCCGATATTGTCGTTGCCCAACTGGAGCAGGCGACGGCAGATGGCGACCCGGCTGTGCGTCGTCAGAAGCTCCCAGTTGGGTCGCTGCTGGTCGGCAATGTCGGGCCGCGAGATCGGCGGCTTGAATTGACAGAGGTCCATCGAGTTGATCGTCTTCTCGATCATGTCCTCGCGAGTGACCTGCGCGTAGGCGAACGTGCGATTCTTCCACTGGGGATAGTCGCTCGTCAGGATGCCCCCGGCTCCGGCGGACTCGAACCCCGACGGCTCGCCGCCGTTGAAGCCCTCGGTCGCGCTCATTTGGAGCCACCACATGAGGGAAGTCGGCGGGAACGGGCTCTGCGTCGGGCCGGTCGGGCCGGTTCCGAACATCAGGTCTTCCATCCCCGCGAAGAACGACTTCATCATCCCGTCTTCGCGCAGCTTGATGTAGTTGACGATTTGCTCGGCGCCCTGGCCGAAGACCTCCTCGTCAATGTCGTAGTGATAGTTCGTCGTCGTCATCGCCCACTTCATCGAGCACTCGTCGAGGACGTTGACGCGATCCGAACTGTCCTTGTGGTACAGACCAACAACGTCGAAGTTGTCGGCGTAGTCCACTTCGACCTTCCACTTGCATTGGCTAGTGGACATCTCGGCTTTGTTCATCCGGTCGAAAAGACGGGACGCAAAGTAATACTCTTGCAGAGGCAGCGAGATGTCCTGCCACCTGCCCATGACGTACTTCTGCAAATACGCATTTACGAAGTCGTCAAGCTGTTCAATGCCAAGTGCCATTGAGAACGGCTCCTATGTTGTCCGACCGCGAAGCTAACTGTCAGCCTCAAGCTCTTTGTAGTACCGCTTCATCTCGTCCAAGGTGGACTCCTGTTGGTCGCGGGGCTTTTCGGCCCCGCCTCCCATGCGGCTGTTGTGCTGCTTCGTCATCTTCTTGGTCAGGGCTTGTCTTTCTTTCTTAGCCACTTGGTCCGCGAACTCCATCCTCGCGGCCCGCATGACTAACGACTTGTCGCCCATCCGGGGATTCTTGCCGTTGGCCGCCAAGTGCGCGAAAACCGCCTTGGAGGCGCTGAAAAGCAGCTTGCGGTTCGCGAACTGCTTCTCCGTCTCCTTGCCGGTCTTGCCAAATAAGTCGGCGAACCCAAGCGAGTCCACCGCCTCGTCGAACTCCCGCGTCTCGGCTTCCACGACGCGCCGCTCCTCCGCAGACTCCACCTCGGCGAGACGCTCCTCCAGCGCAGAGAGCTTGGACCGATAGTGACCGTCGAGCGCGTTGAACGCCCCTACGATCTCCTGGCCGTAGTAGTCGGCGTCCAGGTCGAGCTTGAACCCGCCCTCCTCGGTCGCCTCCTTCTTACCCTCCGCGTCTTTCGGCAACAGCGTTCCATCGGGGCGTCGCTTGCGATCCGCAAGCGGCCCGGAAGGCTTTTCCTCGTCGGACTCCTCGCCCTCCTTCGCCTTCGGGATCGCCCGGTAGACGAGAGACAGCGCTCGGTCCAACTCCTCCTTGCTGGAGAACTCGGCGATTTGGTCCTCGCTGAACCCCCAGGCTTCCACTTCGGCCTTCAAGTCGTCCGTCAGCCACTTGGGCGACTCCGACTCTCCAGCGCCGTCCTCGCTGCCGTCGGCAGCGGCATCGTCGGCGGATTTCTCGTCGCCGGCGGTTGTGTCGTCGGGTGCAACCTCGTCGTCAGCGATCCGCTGCGAGTCGGTCTTCTTTCCGGGCTCCCCCTCGTTCTCGTCGTCGGCGGCCTTCCGCTCCGTCTCCTCCTCCGCGACGATGCTGTCCACGAACTCCTCGATTTGCTCCGTGGTAGCGTTTTCGGGAAGCTGTTCTTCGATGGTGGGCATACTAATCTCCGTATCCGCCGTCGTTGTCCACTAAGCCTCGGGCTCTGAGGAGACCCCTTCTGCCGGAATCTCCTCGGCTGGTCAGGGCGACGGCTCCACTGGGTAAAACTTCCACGCCCGTCAATCCCCGCTCCTTAACGAACTCCCGCATCTCGGGCACTTGATTCGGGAGGCAGCCCATCCCCTCGCTGACCAGCGGGGCGGCCGTAGAATACGTCTTCGCGATTCTCGGCACGCCGCGCCGGTTGCGGTGACGACTCCGGCGGTTGAACTCCGCCTCGCTTACCACCTGCCCGTCGATCACATGCCGCGTTTTCCCGATTTTCATGCCGGCGACCTCCCTATTGCCGCCGCCTGCTGGCCGTTGACTTGCGGACGGCTCGCCCCGCCGAGGACTTGCTGCATGATCGCGTTGCGGGCCTCGGGCGTCCCGCCGGTCGGGACGTTCCGCCGCACGGTGTTTCTGGTCGTCACCGGAGACTGCCGCACGGTGTTCTCGTCGCCGCCCAGCATGGAGGCCGGCGAGTTGAACGTGATGAACTTGCGAAGCTCGGGCCGGTCGGTGAGCCTCGCCACCTCGTCGAGAATCGCTTCGGCGTCCAGGTTCGCCCCACTCGCCTGAAACATCGGCCAGAGAGGGGCAATCTGCTGCAAGACCTGGAAAAGCTCCTCCAGCTTCTGCTTCGGCGTCTTGTAGACCATCGAGTAGGGCTCGACCCGAAAGTCGTAGTCCTCGAAGTCGCCGGCGCGGTTCCCCGGCTCCCAAGAAGTATCGTAGTAGAACCCCGTATTTCCAGCCTCCGCCGAGGAAAGGATTCTCAGCGACTCGTCGTTCCACATCAGCTTGCCGAGGTCGTAGCAGCACTCGCCGGCGAAACCCATCACCGCCAAGTGCATATCGGCCTCCATGCGGGAGACGTTCCCCTGGACGATCTCCTCCTGCCCGAGCGTCCCGGCCTGAGCGCCCAGGCCGCCCATCGCGCGGAGGTTGCCGGCGAAACGGTCGTACTCCTCCTGCACGAACAGGGAAAAGCCCTGGTCGGCCGGATCGACGCCGCCAAGGACCGCCTGAGTGACGGCCTTGGGGTCTTTCATCTTAATCCAGTCGTTTCGTTTCGCTTTTCGCAGCGTGTCGGCGTCGTCCTCGCCGCCCGGCGGGTAGATATTCACCTTCCGGTGCGCGTTGCTGTCGTCCCGCATCCGGCGGTGCAGACGATTCTGCAAGTCGTGCAGCGGCTTGAGATTCATCGCCGGCGAAACCGGAATGATGTTGTCCGGGACCAAGCCGAGACTGAGGAACTTGTACGGCCCGCTTTGCGAGCCGGTCCACTCCCGCTCGATCAGCGGAGGCAGGTGCTCGAAATCGACCGCGAAGGTGGCGACGGAGTTGTTCTCGGGAATCCAGATGTCTTCCATCCAGAGCATCGGCTTTAGCTCGTCGTCGTCCACCATGCCGCCCGAGGCAATCTCCCGGGCGAAGTCGGCGTCGTCTACCGAGTGCTTGCTCGTCGGGGTAAGCTCCTTCTGCACCTTCTTGTCGTACCCAGGCTCCTCCTTGACCTTCTCGAAGTCGGCCCGGTAGCGGTGCCCGCAAAAACGCATCTTACTGATCTCGCCCGCCGACATATCGAGAATCAGGCTGTCTAGAGACACCCGGTTCAGCCACGGCTCCCCAGGGTCGAGCCACACGTCTTCCTCGGCCTCCGTCAGACCGTGGAACCGCGTGTCGGTGTCCCGCATCATCACCACGGCGCACCCGACGCAGAAAAAGGCGTCCAGCACGCAGAGCCGGAACGTCCGGTCGAGATTCATGTCCGAGATCAGCTTGTTCAGATTGACCTCGAACCTCTTGGCGAACGGCCAATTCTCCGTCAGAGGCGTCGTGACCATCACGCGCGGATTGTTCGCCGCAAGTGCAACCGTATAGATACGGGCGGTCTGGTTGATGAGATTGACGAGGGTTTCCATCCTCGCCCCGCTGTTCTCGCTGTACCACGAACCGACGTGATCGCGGATAAGCTCCTTGCGGGCCTGCCGGAACGGAACCAGGGCGTTCAGCGAGGTCTTCTTCGCCTTGTGAAGCCTCGCCAACACCTTCTTGTCGTGAAGGTCGATCATCCCCGCATCCCTCCGCCGGGTCCGCCGGGCAGAATGACGTTGCTGTATTCCCGGACGCGAAAATGTCGCTTGGCGCCGTCGCTTAGGTGGGTGTAGAGAATGTCGGCGGCGGGTGCATGTTGCCGCGTGACAATCTGGGACGATCCGATGCACAGAATCGCCGTGCAGGAGGCGAGCTCATGGGCGGTAATATCGTCCACGGGGGAGAAGACGTAGAGCGCCTTCACTCCGAAGATAGGGACTGCCGCCTTCAAGTCCTCGGCGGCGGGCTTTCCAGCGTCCCCGTTGCTGCCTTTAGACTGAGCGTTCAATGCCTAGTTTCTCAGAATGTCCCTGAGCGTCGGCTGCGGCTCGTCGTCGGTCCACTTACGACGATCCGCGTTGTCGCGGGCCTCCCGCCACGCCCAACACCCATACGGGGGATTCTGAGACGTTTCATTGAGCCTGTCAAGCCCACTTTCTAGGCGTTCACTGCACAATAACCAGGCAACTCCGCCGGCGATGCAGCGATCGCCGTGCGCTTTCCCCGCAGAGGTGGCATGAATTTTCGTCGGGGCGTGGATGATCTTGCTGTTCTCGTCCCACTCGTACTCGCCGCATTCCCGAATGAAATCGGCCGACCGGGGGATCAGCCGATCCTCCGCCATCGCCATGCAAAGACGCTCGAAAAGCAGCCCCTTGTCGTCGTCGCTCCCGTTCCACCATCCGGGCCGCTTCTGGTACTTCGCCGAGGATACGCTCAGGACAGTCCGGTAGTAGACGTTCCAGTACCCCAGTTCCTCCAGCACCTCCCGCTCAAAAGCGCTGCCGGTAGGCCCGGTTGCTTCCCACCCAAGAAAAGCTCCCCGAGCCCACCTGGACAGCGCTACACAGGTACGAGCAAACCTCGTCGCCATCTGCCCCTTGATCGTGTACTCGAACACCTGCTCCCCCGTGGCTACGTCCACCCCGCAAGCCACCGAGTTGCTGCTGTAACTCCCCGTGCCGCCGGCCGAAATGTCGCACCCCACGCAGTAACTACCCATCGGGACCATGTTGTCCAGGCCGGGCTTGAACCACAGCTTCAACGGCCCGCCCTCCTGCCGAACAAACCCCGTCACAATGCACCGCTCCGGGTCGATGATCGCCTTTCCCCTCCAAACAGGGGGCTTAACGCACTCGGCCTCCATCCGGTCCAGAACCTCCGTGTCGAACACCTTTCCGACCGCGCCGCGCGGGTTCCGGTCCAACTCCTTCGCTACCGACCTCGGCGTCGCCCCAGGCCGGCCGCACTCCACGTCGTACCAAGGCGAGCGTACCTTACCGACGATCGTATGCCCCCTTTTCTCCAGCCTCCTTAGTCGCTGCTGGTTTGCCTTAATGTACTTATTTACCTCGTCCTGCTCCTCCCCCCTGATTGCCTCCGGCTTGCCGCCCTCCGCCAGCTTGTAGCTGAGCCGGTTCTGCATCGGATTGTCGTGCCAATCCAGGATCACCTTGATCGCGTCGTTGTCCTCCGTCGCCGCCTCGTAGAACGCACCGCGATCCGCCCCGTAAGTGCTCACCAGAAATCGGCAGTTCGTGACGTGGTGCGTCGAGTCCATCGCCGAGCGGTCGTTCTCCGCCCGAATCCAGTCCAACGCCCCAAGCTCGTCCAACGCAAAAACGCTCTTTCGACCGCCGCGAGCCACGTCGCCCGTCGCCGAATACCCGATGCACGTCGCATGGTTCACCGGGTTGGTGACGGCGTGGTCGTTGAGGTTCCGAACGTACCCGCCAGGGAGCATCCAAGGCGGCAGCTTCTCCAGCATCCAAACGTACTTCCACAACAGCGTGTCCGGGTCGCGGCTGGAATCCACCAGCTTCTCGTTGCGAGTCACCAGCCCGGCCGAAAACAACGGGTCGCGTATCCAGCGGCGCTGAATCACCATCAGGTACATCCACGTCGCGCCCTGCCCTCGCGACTTGTCCACCACCACGTCGATCGGCTCGCTCCGCTCCGCCGATTCCACGATCGACCGATCCATCGTCAGGATGCAAGGGTCCTGGTGCGGCCACGTTACGAACGGTATCTCCTTGACCATCGCGCGAGGCTCGAACAGCCAGCAGAAACCGTTGAACCAGAAAAGCACGTCCTCCATCGCCGCGTCCGTGAAAGCGTGCTGATACGTCGCGTCCTTGTGGCAGGCCGTGCGCCACTCCTGCCGCCAGAGAAGATTCTCCGCCGGGTCTTTCGGCACGCAGTCGATCAGACTAGGAGCTTCGCTCACGCCGTTTCCTTCGCCGCCTCGGCGGCTCTAGCGTCCAATGCAGCCTCGATGGCACGGCACGTCGCCTCGCACTCGGCGAGGGCGCGGTCGTGAGTCTCATGTAAGTAAGCACGGCCCGATGATAATGCCTTGGGCGAAATGGGGCCAACGTACAGTAAGCACGTCACCTCAGCATGATCCGCGTCAAATCGCAAGGTCCACGAATCTGCTCGCAGCCTCGCCTCTGCCGCGTGGGCGAGGTTCGTGGTCGGCGCCCAGTTGCGAATATCTCGCACGCCATTCGGCCAGCCGTAGCAGTACCACCCTTCCAGGCGTCCACCGACGAAGTGGTAAGGCTCCCACCCCATCCACTCCCGCGCGATGCGGGCGTTACGGGCTGCGTTATTCATTGGAATCTCCCGCCGCCTCGGCGGCCAACGAAACTGGGCAGTCCGGCGTGTGTTGAACTGAGTCCACGGATTTTCCACGCTCGCCCTGGCCTTCGCAGATAACACACCACGTCGGCACTTCCGCCGCTGCCACACCGCCGATAGCGCACTCAGCACGGCATCGCAGGTTGTTGTAGTGCTTTGCCAGCCCGGCCCGCAGCCGCTCGACCTCGGCTTCAGCCGCTTGGCATCGGTCCAGCAACCCAATGACCAGGCTCCCGGGGTCGTCGTCGAACAACTCCCGGATTTCTTCGTCGCTGTAAAATCTCTCTCGCCGCTTATGTTTAACCGCGACGAGCTCGTAAATTGTCACGCCTTTTTCGCTTACGGTCGAATCACTCATGCTTACCTCCCGCCGCCTCGGCGGCTAAATCATTAGGCCCCCAGGCCGGAATTGCACCGGCTCGCCACGATCTGAGCGGGTAGTCGTGGCCCCATCCCCGCTGTCTGCAACGATGGGGGTGTCACTGTCCACGCCGCTGGGGGCACAGCTACATAGAGCCGACACATGATTCGCTCGGTGGATGATAGCCACCACATAGTCCGCACTGCATTACACATCACCTCCCTTCGTTGCCGCCTCGGCGGCGTTGGCGAGTCGGGTAGGAGCGGGGTGCGGAGGGGTCATATACTGGAGTCCTTTCCATCGTCGCTATGTAGAGGTGGAATCCACACAATCTCAACGCCCCTGAACGTGACTGGCTTTTTCAGGCCGGTGACGGTGAAACTGCCCGGGGATGGTATGTCATTCCAGCAGTCGCATGGCGGTTTCGGCACTTGGGGCGCGAAGATTGTGCCCAAGGCGGCAAGTAGGAAAGAACGACGTTTCACTTTACCCTCCGCATGGGGAAGACGCCAAGATCGCGAATCGCCATTTCGGATCGCAGGACCTTGCCGGTCTCTGCGTCTTCTTCGTGCAGCCACCAGTCAATGCCGTGAATGTGTCCGTGTCCCCTCGGCACGTCGATCTCGAACTCCATCTCCATCTCGGTCTCGCCGTAAACGGTCAGGACGAGCGTTTCGCCAAGCTCCGCCGGCTTCGTCAACTTCAGCAGCGGCGCGAAGACGGTGGCGATGCAGGCGGCGAGGAACGAGCGGCGTCTCATGGTTTTTCTCCTTTCGTTGCCGCCTCGGCGGCTTCGATTGCATCGCACAGATCCCGGTATGCTTCACCTGCTACTTGCGGGTGGCGAGTCTTGATTGCGACGTATGCCTTTGCGGCGTTCGCGATGGCCTGCAGCCGCTCGAATTCGGTTTCCACGCGATCCATCATCAAACCAAACGACTCGCCTTGCGGGGCGTCGGGGACTATTCGCCGTGCGCGGCTTTCGGCGTAGCGCACTTCGCTGTCTGCTCGCTTTGTCAGCCGCTCGATCTCGTCGGCGGCCTCGCAACACGTCTTGTGCCACACCTCTAGTTCAGCCATTGGCAACGTGCGACCACGAAGCATCCATGACTCGTCACGCAGCCGTTCAACTAGGTCACTCATTCCTTCCTTCCCTCCCGCCGCCTCGGCGGCCGTTCTGCGAATGACAGCGGCTTGCGAGCCAAACCGACTGACGGTCTCGATTGTAACTTTGTATTTGCCCGGATCGGGCCACGGCACCTTCTCGGCGATGGCGCTCGCGACGCTGCGGGGCTCCCCCAGCCTGCCGGAGACCGGCCCGCCGACAGCGCCGTATAGGATCGCGCGCAGCACATTGCACTCGTCGTCGGTCAGCGTTACTGTTTGCATGTTTTCTCCTCCCGTCGGCTCTAGCGGCCTCGCTTTCTCCGCCGGTCCTTCGGATTCACCGACGACCCGTCCGGGTACATCTCCATGTCGTTGTTGCACACCGGACAACAAACCAACACGGGCTCCGACTCGGGCAGCGGCTCCGGCTCCTTAATCCGCCCCGCGTCCTTGAACTGCCTCACGATCAACTCAATGTCGCGAAGCTGCATCCGGTCCCGCTTCTCAATCTCCCCCTCGTCGTCCTGCGCGTTCTTCAGCATCGACGGGCGTATCTTCGCCTCGAACTCCTTCGGGTCGCGGGCCGCCACCGCCAATAACGCCAACGCGCCACGGCTCGGCGGGTCCGACGTGCAGCGCAAATAGTTGATCCGCACATTCCCGCGCGAAGTCGTCTCCACCGCGTAGAACAAATTACTATGCACCCACTCCGCCTCAATCTCACCCGGCGCCGTCGGAGGCAACTCCTCCTCCCATCGCTTCGGAGGACGATACCTCGCCCGGCGCACCTCCTCCTTGTTCACCGTGCCCGGCCACGTCTCAGGCGTGTACTTCCCTTGCGACGGGTCCAGATCCCCCGCGTCAAACTGCCCCTCGTCCTCCGGGGGCGCCGTCGGAACCGGCGGCTTGTCCTCCGCGATCGGAACCTCCTCCGCGCTGAGTACGTCCGGGGGAGAAGACGAGCCCTCCAGGGAGTCCTCCGGCGGAGGCAGGTCCTCCGGTCGCTCGATCGGGCCGCTACCGCGTATCGCCATCACGTTTCTCCTCCTCCTCCATCGCAGCCTCGACCCACTCCCGCAACTCGGCCAACGCGCGACTTGCAGCCAGGACAAGAGGGTCGTCAGCGGCGGCGTCGTCGGCGGGGGAAGGGTCGCAAGGAGTAGGGGCGCCGTCGTCGCAAAGCCGATCGCACGCCCGGGCAAGCCGCGAAGCAGCGCGGCGTGCACGCTCCGCCTCGCCCGGAAGGATCGACCCGTTCCTCCTCAATGCCTCCGCGTTGGGCAGAGGGGCGGCGACGAGCGACGACGCGGCCTCCTTTTCCTCCGTCTCCACCAGCCTGTTGACGCAGAGAGCGTGCTCCGTCAACTGCGCCGCCGCCTCCATCACGTCCCGGTTCGTCTTCGCCTGAGCCGCAAACAACACGCGAAGCGAGTCCGCCGCGACGGCCAGTTGGTCCCGGTCCTTCTGGAGTAGCAGGAGCAGACCAGCCAACTCCTTGATCCGCGAACGGGCGGCGTCGCAGAAAGTAAGGGCGTCGGCGCAGTTGCGATCCGCAGTCTCAGCGCGATCCTCGATTGAGCCGAGATGCTCCTCGACGCGCGAAAATCGCTCCTCCGCTTGCTGCCGGGCAGCGAAGCAACTCCGCGCGTGCTCCGTCTGACAACCAGCCGTCGCCGCAAGCCGATCGTCGATCGCGCGGATCGTCGCAGCGTGATCCAACTGCTTCTCCGCCTGCTCGTCCGCGCGGGCGACCGCTAAATTCATCCTCCGGCGAGTCGTGTTCGCCAACGCCTCCACCTTGTCCAGCCGCGACAACACGCGACGACGCCACGGCAACACGGGAAACCAACGCATGATCCTCTCCTTTGTGGGTGGGAAGTGAGTGATAACCGCATTGTAGCAAGTCTCGTTGGGTAATCAAGAGTTGTTACCTTGTGAAAAATTGTGCGTGGGGTGAGGGGGGTACCGATGGGGCCTGGGGCGTCGGGGGGCCGGGGGGTGCGGGTCGGATTCCGGCCGCCGGCCGCGCCGTGCGGCGCACAGCGGGCGCAGCGGGCGCAGCGGCCGCAGCGGCCGCACCGGCCGACGTCGGCCGCGACGGCCAGGGTGTACAGGTGACACGACCGACCCACACGGCGCACCACGCGAGGGTGGAGGGGCTGCGCCGCCGGGCAGTGCGGGCGTACACGAACCAGGAGCGCAGGGCCGGGCCGCCGCCCGCCCTTCCCACGCCGCACACCACACAAACCAAGAGCCCCTATATAGATACATACACCCCCCCATCTTAGCCAGTTCCAATCCCCACCCTACGCTATCCTGCGCAACCGTACCAGAAATAGGACTCAGATTCAGCACCTAAACCCAGCGCCCACAACACCTTACGCCGATTCACATAACAAGTAAAACCAAGTGTCCCCTTTGGCTAAAGATTCGCCCGCCCTGCGCCGACCGACGATCGCGCAACAATCCGACCGATGAGGGGCTTGACCGATCACCGCCAGCCGGAGACAATGCCCTGACAGCCTACCTAGGCAGGCAGGCAGGCAACGCACCCACCACACAGGAGACTGAGACGATGAAGACCACACTACGAGACCGGCTGCACGCCGCCGCGCCCGGCTACGGCCGCGCCCCCGACCACTGGGAGGCCGCCGAGGAGGCCGCAGAGACGGCCGCCCGGGCCACCCGCGCCGTCCGGGCCCAGAGCTTCGCCGACGCCGCCGCCGCCTTCACCCGGGCCGCAGAGGCCGCCCACAACGCCGCTTTGCACGCTTGGAGCGCCGCCCAGGACGAGGCCGCCGAGGCCCATCGTCGCCGCCTGCTGGCCCTGGAAGCCGACGACGACGGCGGCCGCCGGCTCTGTCAGGCGCTCGCCGCCCGTGCCAGCGACCGCGCCGATCGCTACCACGCCGCCCACCGCAACGCCGCCCAGGCCGCCGCCGAGGCCGAGGGCGCCGCCTTGAGGTTCCGGTCGATCGCGCAAGCGATCGACGCCGAGTGCTAGACCACGACCGAGGCAGTATATCTACACCGCACCCACTACCACCACACACAGGAGACAAAGACCAATGACCACCTACCACCACCCAGGACCCCCGCCGACCGCCGGCGCCAGCGCCCTACTCGGCGAGGTTGTCTGCTGGGACTTGCGCGCCGTCGAGGTACCGCTTGACGCCGTGGAAACCGCCTTGAGGGATGCAGGGCTTCCCACTGCGGCTGTATCTGATCTGCGCCCAACGACCGCTTTCTCTCGAGCTGTCGCCGATCTGAAGGCCAACCGGACGATTGACCGCATCAAGCCGCAAGACGGCGGCGCGCCCCGCGCCGACGACGGCTTAATCAGATTCCAGTTCACGCGAAAGGAATTGGAAGCCTCCGGTCTGCGTCTCGACTTCAGCTACGAGACGGTCTGCACACTGGACCCCAGCGACGGGGAGATCACTTGCCCCGACGAGGATATCCAGGACCACGCCCGCCGCATGTTCGCCCACGCCACGACGCACCGCAACACGTCAGACATTACCCGGACGATCCAAAGATTGTTCAGGGATCACGCCGACCTTTTCCCGATATCGCCCAAGGGCGTAGCCTACTTCGTCCCCGACGAACACCGCGCCTTTACCGCCGCGATCGAGCAGTTTCTGAGGGCGGTTGGCGGGCAGCTTCTGAGGTTCCCCGTACCCAAGGGCACGCCCGAGGGCAACCGCTCAGTAAAAGAGAGCGTGGAGGCCGGCTTGGAGGCCATGCGGCATGATCTCGATATGACGCTCGCCGACTGGGACGCTAAGACCCGCGCCGGCACGATGGACAAGGCGGTCGCCGAGTGGCGGACGATCCAGCACAAGGCGCTCGCATATAGCGAGTATCTCGGTGAGCGGCAACAGGGCTTGCTTGATCACTTGAACGCCACAAAAAAGCGGCTTGCCGCCAAGATCGCCGACGTGGACGCCGCCAAGGCCGCCGCGAAGGGAAAGGCGACCGAGGGTCAGATGAGCTTCATCGAGCCCGTAATTGACCCCCAGGACAGCGCCGACGGCGCCGCCGCCAGGGTCACCGCGGCCGACACGACCGCGACCGCGACAATCGACTAGGACGACCACGACCGCACCCGTACCCACTACCAACACCCACACAGGAGACGAGAGACGATGAACACCACGCTAGAGAAATTCCAGACGACCCGCAACGAGCTTGCCGCCGGGTTGATCGAGCGAGAGCAGGAGGTGGACGCCTTGCTACTTGCTATGCTGGCAGGGGAACACGCCTTGCTTGTTGGGCCCCCAGGCACGGCCAAGACGATGCTTGCCACCCTGCTCGCCGAGTGGATGAGCGGCCGCCGCTTCACGACGCTGTTGACCAAGTACAGCATGCCTGAGGATGTCTTTGGCCCCGTGGACGTGCGCGGCTTGAAGGAGGGACGATACCGGCGGATCACCGACGGCCGGCTTGCAGACGCCCACGTCGCACTTGTGGACGAGACCTTCAAGGCCAGTTCGGCCATCCTGAATTGTTTGCTCACAGCGATGGAAGAACGGCTTTTCGACAACGACGGCCGGCGCGAGCCGATCCCGCTGGAGATTATGATAGGTTGCTCGAACGAGTGGCCGGGCAGCAATGGCGACGCCGACGCGAAGGAACTCGGAGCGCTTTTCGATCGCTTCACAATCCGCAAAGCCGTCAGGTCGATCGGCACCGACCGAGGCCGGCACCGGCTTATGTATGAGCCGATCGCGCCGACGCTCAGCACGCGGATTACGCCCGAGGAGTTGAAGACGGCGCGCGCCGAGGCCGCCGCGCTCCCCTTCGGCGACCCGGCGCAGGAGGCCGCCGCCGAGATTCTCCGCAAACTGGCCGAGGAGGGGATCACGCCCGGAGACCGCCGCTTGAGAAAGGCCGTCGCCGTCGCACGCGCCGCCGCTTGGCTTGAGGGGCACGCCCAGGTGGAACGCGCCGACCTGGAGTGTTGGCAGTGGGTCTTGTGGGTCGATCCCGCAGAGCAGCCGGAGAAGGCGGCCAAGATTGTCAGCCGTATCGCCAACCCCGAGGGGGCGAAGATCACTAGCTTCTTGATGGAAGCCGAGCAGATTATCCGCGAGACCGATCAAAAGGACCTCGCCGCCACCGCCACGGCTTGCAAGAAGCTTGGCGAGATTCACGAGAAATTGAAGGAGTCGCGAGGCCGCAAGGCCGAGCAGGGCGCCGCGCACGTCGCGGGCGAGATCAAGCGAATTCGACTTGCGACAGTGGAGGCCCTGTAATATGACCCGCGAAGACTTTCTAGCGGAGTTGATGGAAGCGCCGGCCCAGGTGGACGCCACCGGGCCCGACGTCCCATTGACGGCCGCAGACGCCCGAGCGCCGGCCGGGCCCCCACCGGGCCCGACGGCGCTGCGGCTTGACGAGTGGAGCATGCGCAGGGGCGGCGAGATACGCAGGGGCGAGGTGCTTACGCCCATACTGCGCGAGCGCGCCGAGAAAATCGGCGAGACGGCCGCCGACGCCGAGGGGTACGAGCCCGGGCCGCTGGACTACGCCGCCGCCGACTTCTTCGGCGCGGCGTTTGAGCCATGCCCAGAGCTTGCACCCGAGGGGTGCAGCGATCAGAAGCGCGGCCGCTACATGCGGCAGCTTCTTGAATCGGAGCAGTTCGCCGAGTTGCACGCTTCGACCCGCCTCGACCCTATGGCGAGCGAGCTGGCGGCGGGGCACTTCGCCAGGGGCTGGCTTGAGTTGACCGACGACGACGCCCCAGGGGACGCGCCCAGCGGCGCCCCAGGAGACGCCCCAGGAGACGCCCCAGGAGAGAAGAAAGGCGACGACGCCCCAGGAGAGGAGAAAGGCGACGGCGCCGCAGGAGAGGCTCCAGGAGCCGAGAAAGACGACTTTGCCGAGGACCTGGACGCCATGAGCGCGGCGGCCGACGCCTTGAAGAAGGCCGGCAGCGACGTAGACGACTTGCAAGACGCGCGGCGCTCGCTTGGCGGCGATGGACCCTGCCCCGGAGAGAGCGCGCCGCTTGACGTGATCCGCGAGCGATTCCGCAAGATCAAAGACTCCCGGCAGTTGCGGCTTATCATGCAGTACGCAGGGAGATTCAGACGCACCGCGCAGGCGCGGCAGCGGGAGAAGACGCTACACGGCCGCGACGATATGGTCGGCGCCGAGCTTGGCAACGACCTAGCGCGACTGGTTCCGACCGAATTAGCGATGTTTGCCGACGAGGACCTGGAGCTTGACGCTTACCGGCGGTACGCCGAAGGGTCGATGATGTTACGCCGATACCGGGGCGTGGAGCCCCAGGGGCAGGGCCCGATTGTAGTGGTGGTCGATGAGTCGGGCAGTATGCACGGAGAGCCGATCGCCAGGGCGAAAGCTTTCGCTTTGGCTATGGCGTGGATTGCACGCCACCAGCGCCGCTGGATTGGCCTGATCGGATTCTCCGGCGGCGCCGAGACGGGACATTCCAATACCCTGATCATGCCGCCCAACAAGTGGGACCAGGGCGCCATGCTAGATTGGCTTGAACACTTCTATTCAGGCGGATCCCACCGCGATGTGCCTATCGTTGAGCTACCGCGCGACTGGGAGAGCTACGGCTGTCCCGAGGGAAAGACGGACGTAGTTTGCGTCACGGACGCCTACTGCGTAATCGAACGCCGTCAGGCCGACGCTTTCAATGAGTGGAAGGCGCAGGTAAAAGCGCGGTTCAATTTGCTTGCGTTGCAGTCCGATCCAGGGGACGACCTACGCCGTTGTTGCGACCGGGTGTGGATTGTACCCAGTATCGACGCCACCGACCTAGCTATCCAGGAGCTCTTGAGTATCTAGCGCCCACAGGGTGCGCGGCGCGAGCGCGGCCGCGCCGATTCAGACTACCCCCGCCGCCGCGCCCAGGGCGGGGGGCACCCGAGGAGGATTCACAGTGAGACACATTCAGGGCACGCCGCCCAGCGGAGACCGGCGCGAGTTGATCACATCGAGCGCCGGTCAGATTTTATGTCTTTTGCGGCATGCTAAGAACCTGCCGCCGGCGGAGGCTTACGGCTTCCTCAAGACCGGCTTGTTCTCTGTTGTCGATGCACTAGCGGCGGCGATCGACGCCGACGACGACGAGGGCCGCGAGATCATCGGCAAGGCCGCCGAGTTGTGGACGAGGGCCGAGAAGATCGCCGAGACGGTCGCCGAGACGCGGAAGAAGGCCGCCTTAAAGGTCGTACACCTGGAAGGCGAGACGACCGCCGATATCGAGGCCGCCTTGAAGGGCGCGTCGCTCCCCGAGGATGTCAAAGAGGTTATCCGGCGCGAGATGCGCGCCGCCGACGCCCGCGCCGCCGCGCCCAACAACTAGGCCGCCGGCGGTCAGCCCGGCGGGCCGCCGACGCCCGCCGGGTTGACACCCTTGCACACCACCCAGCGGGGGGCCGCCCGATCGGAGGCCCCCCCGCCAGGGGGGCGCACGGGGCTGTACGTCAAATCGGCAAACGGACCTGCAACGTGGTTTGTAGGGCCGGCGAAACTGAAACCCACCACAGAACGACGAGGAGACCTGATTATGGCATGTCCTACTTGCGATCACACGATGCAGCTTATCGGGACCGAGCCGCTGCGGCACTGGTGTCCGCGCTGCGGAACGCTCAAGAGTACGCTCCCCTGCTACACCTGTAACGGAAAGGGGAAGGTTGGAAACAGCGACCTGCCGCCCGACGTAGAGTGCCCGGCGTGCGGCGGCGCAGGGACGCGCGCAGACTTCACCGAGCCGAGAGTCGTCGATCGGGCTCAAGTATTGTTGAACGTAATCCGGCAACGGGAGGATAGCTTGCCGGTGCTTGTCGCCGAGTTCGGCGAAGACTTCGAGCCGCCCAGCGTTGACGACCTCGCAGGGGCCTGCCGCGACTTGTTGGAGGCGGTCAGACGTGAGTAAGAACCGCATCTCCAACCCGACCCTTTGGCCGCTTGACCCCCGCGTCTCGCGGCCGAGGGCCGAGGCGGACTTGGAGTTCGCCGCCGTGATGATCGGCTGGTTCGGCCTCGCTCCCGAGCTTGTCCGCATCGCGGACCGCGCGCAGCGGATACTTGACGACATCGAGAAACGAGAAAAACGAAAAGGCAAATACACATGAAAACGATTCACTACGCGAGATTCTCGCCGCGCCCCGGTGCGGCCGATTGTGATTCCAGCCTCGTCCAGCTTGCCGACCTACGCCAATGGGCGGTCGAGAACCGCCATGTGGTTTGTGGGGAGTTCCGCGACGACGCTACCAGCGGGAGCGACTCGTTGGAAGACCGACCGGGCCTCGTTGACGCGCTCTACGCCTCCAAGCGCGGGATGCTCTTTGTAGTGCGGAGCCTAGACCGGCTTTTCCGCGACACGCAGAAAAGCCTCATGTTCCGCACGCACTTGAAGTCGCGCGGCGTGCGGCTGGTCAGCGTCCGCGAGCCCGGCGCGTGCTTGGAAACGCCTGAGTCCGAGCTTCAAGCTACGATCTTCATGGCGGTGGCGGAATACCAGAGGCAGCTAATCCGAGCCACAACCAAAGCGAAGATGCGGCAAGCGCAGCGCGAGGGCCGCCGCATGTCGAAGATTCCCCCGTATGGATACCGCGCCGAGGGCAAGCTACTCGTCCCAATTCCCGAGCAGCAAGAGACGATCGGGAGAATCCTGGAGCTTCACGGTAAGGGATACGGTCGTAGGAAAATCTGCCGCCGGCTCACTGAGGAGGATTGCCCCTCGCCTTCTTCCTCCGGGTGGTACCCCTCGCTGATCCAGCGGATTTTGCGGCGCGAGGAGCATCGCATAAAGTCCTAGCCGACGCCTTCTGGGCGTCGGAAAACTGAACTAGCTCTGCGACCGTACAGACAGGCCGCCTTGCCCGGAAACGGCGCAAGGCGGCCTGTAAGTTGGACCATCGCCGCTCGCCAACCTGGGGGATCGCCAGGAATTGCGATTTGCGGATCGCCGTAAGCTGGTCTTGGTAGATCGCTCCGAAGTGAATCTCAAGCAGATTGATAACGCGCAAGTCGAGTCCGTATAGCTCAAGGTCCGCGACGCTCGCCCTCGTCCCTTCTTCTGCGGATTTCGTTGTAGGCATCGTTCACCCTCCTAAGTTGGCTTTCGATGAACAACTCAAACTCCTCGACGCTGCGGCACACGCAGCAAGCGGCGTGCGCCTCCTCAAGCTCTTTGATGCGGTGTTGCTGCAACGGCGTGGGCTCGCCTCCGGGGGCCTTGAGTTCCACGAACAACGCAAAGCCGTCCAGCACGACCAGCAGATCAGGCATCCCGCGCCGCTGCAACGGACTGCCCGCGAGCTTCAACCACCAGATCGCCAGCCCGCTACGCTTGTATCTGCGCAGCCTCTCGATCACGCTACCCGTCAGCCTTCCCTCGGGCGTCATTCGGCTCCTCCGTGAAAAGCTCTAGCTGGCCTTCAAGCGGCTTCCGCCGTCTTGGCGAGCAAATCCGCCGGGGCGTGAAAATGAGTCTCTCTCGCTTCTTCCAGGCCAGAAACCTAGCCCGGTCCTGCTTTTCCCACTTGTCTCTTGCGCTCATGGGCATATCTCCATCTTGAAGACGCGGCGCGCCCTGCCGCAAGGCTCGTCCAGCAGGGCCAGCCGGCGGCGCGCTCGCGTCACTCCAACGTAGGAAACCCTGTGCTCCTCGTTTGCCCCTTCCGTCGTCCTCTTTCCGTTTTCCACCTGCATCGGAATCGTCGTCAGCAGCGCCACGTTGTCGGCCTCCATGCCCTTCGCTGAGTGTACCGTGCCCAGCCGCACGCCGCTCGCCTCGACGGCCTCGTAACCGTGCTTGTCGATCGCATCGCTTACATCGTGACCCCGCGCTACCCAGCCTCGCCACAAGCCGGCCCGCACTTGCTTTAGGAACGCAGCCGTAGCGCCAAGCTCGCCGAGGTGCTCCGGCAGCACCCACGTCCCTGCTTTGTCGTCGGCCTGATCTTCCGTGAGGTCGAGCCAGTCTTTTTTGGTTCCCCGGACGTAAAGCGCCTCGCCGTTCGCCTTGACCTTTGTTTGGCTGAGGATCGCCGCCCACTCCGACCCGCTGATCGGGCAGTTGGCCTCAAGGTTCTTCAGCGCCTGGATCGCCTTGAGCCGCTGCGGGGCGTCCCATCGCCCGTGCCCCTTTGTGGGGCGCCACGGGATGCCAGCCCCGTCCAGCGCCCTCGCCAGCCGGGCGGCCAGGTAATTCGTCCTCGCCAGGACGAGCCAGTCTTCCGTGGGGTTCACCAGCCCCGCGACGTGCCGCCAGTGGTGGTTTTCGATGCGCCCGTCGTGGTCCGCCGGGGCGATTTTCCGATCCCAGTAGTCCGAACAGTTTTCAAGTACACGCTCCCCGAGTTCGTGGATGGTCCTGGGGCACCGCCAGCTACGCGGCATGATCTTCTCTTTGCAGTCCCCCCACCCCCCCAGAAACAGGTGCGGGTCCGCGCCGGCGAACCCGTAGATGCTCTGCATCGGATCACCCACGATATAGCACCACACGGCGTCTTCTACGAGCCTCCGGCAGACACCATGTAGGAGAGGCGATGCGTCCTGCTGCTCGTCCAGGAGCCACACAGGGACGTCTGGAGGCACTCCCTGGGGTTCGCACCGTTCGCAGCCCTCGACGGTGAAGTGATAGCCGCCGAATCGGGCCAGGAGATCGACGAAATCGCAGCGGCCGTCCAGCCGCTTGACAAGCTCGTACTTCTCGACGATTTTCCGGCAGAAGTCCAAACTGGGTAAATCAGGTAAATAGAGGGAATAGGCGGCGTGAATTTCGGGAAGTCCTATCGTCCGATTGCGGGAACAGTCCCAGAGCGACAGAGCCTTGGTCGCGTCGGTCTGGAGCATGGCCGGCTGATACCAGTCATCCTCGACGTTGGCTCCCCCGCTGCCGTCCCCGAGCTTCTCACTGAGGGCTTCTTCCAGCCACTCGCGGTCCCCCTTCTGTTGGGTGATAAGCTCCTTCCCCACTCCGAGGCACCGATAGCAGATCGAGTGGATCGTTCGGAACCACCCCCCGCGCTCCAGGTCCACAGCCTTGACGCCGTACTTGTCGCCGGCCCTTGACGACGCCTCGCGGCGGGCTGCGCGGGTAAATGAGCAAAACCCCACCTGGAAGGGGTCTTTGTAGGTCTCCAGGGCTAGGTCCATCAGTTCGAGCAAGGCCGTTGTCTTGCCGGTCCCTGCCCCTCCGATAAGCCTGGCAACTTGCACCATCTGGGAAGCTCTCCTCTCTACTACCTATGAGGGGATGCGAACGAAGTTCGACTCGATTTTCGAGTTCGTTCGTAAGTTCGATAGTAAATAAGTTGTTGATACCAAAGGACTTACGCGAATTTCCGAACGAGCGAACGAACTTTTACGGTCATTGCCCCGGCTGAAAGTTCGTTCGTTCGACTCGAGATTTTCCTAACCCTTTTGACTTCAACGACTTATTTACTATCGAACTCAATTTCGTTCGTTCGCACGATTTTCGTAAGTCTTTTGTTTTCAACACGTTACAGGCTATTTAATTTTTGGGTGTTCGTTCGCAGTTTCTATAAAGGGCTGCTAAGTTGTTACCCCCCCTCGTCGCGAGCCCACCTATCTTTAAGCAGGACAAGGGCTTCCGGCGACAGCTTCTTCCATTTTCTTTTCTCAATTTCGAGGGTAGTTACACCAACCTCTTTGAGGACCCGAGATAACTCCGGTCGGGTTATACGATCGGGCCCCCAGTTTAAGTCTGACCAAACTGGGGTAAATAGGAAGATTACTGATCCGTCTTCCATGCGGCAGGGGTGGCCGGAGGAGTCGGGCTTTTCGGCGTCGAGGAGCGGCCGGGCTTTGCTGAGCACGGAGAGAAGTTGCTCCGCGATGACTGCCGGGCGTACCTCTTCGGGTGGGGCTTCTCGGTGTTCTGCGTGGAAGACGCATCGCTCGTAGAGGCCGTCCCGGCGGCTCCAAGCCTTATCGAACGTCTTGGGCAGCGGGTAGTCCGCTTGTTCGAGGGCCTGCACCCGGATCGAGGCCGGCGAGTTCATTTGCTTGGCGTCGAGCCGCAGGAAGCTGCCCGGGGACTTCTTGAATTGCGGGGCGTAGAGTTCGTAGGTGCGAGGCTCCGAGTGGACGATGATCAAGCGGAAGCCGCCGGCTGGCCGGGCCGGCTCCGTCGCTTCGTCCGGGGCGTCCGGGAGCACGTCGTCGGCGTCCGCTGTCGCCCGCCGCTGCACTTCCTTGCTCATGATCGAGCGGAAGATCGTCTTGAGTTCCTTGTCCGCCAGCGGCGGCTTGTTCCGCTCGTTGATCGCCTGAGCCGTCTGGTAGAGGTTCCTGACCGCCTTGCGGCTCCGCAAGTCGCTCGCCTGCCGCAGCAGCCACCCGCAGTAAGACGCCATGTCGTTGTTGCGAGAGCCCTCCTCGACGCCATCGAGAATCTTCTCCCACTCGTCGTCGCTCTTAACGGCGCCGTTCCCGCCTCCGTTTGCACCGACGCCGGCCTCGTTGGCGGATTGCGCGGCCGTGCCGCCCTGCCAGTTCGAGAAGCGCGGGACCACCTCGTCGGGGATCGCGGCCGGCGGTACGTCGTCGGGGTGTGCGAGCCACTCATAGGGCTTACCCGTATCCGGGTGGATTGACGGCGGCAGGATTGAGTACGCCCCCTTGCCGCCTGCCCCCAATCGCACCCGTAGCTTACCCACGTCAACGGTGGCCCCTCCCGGGAGGTCGTCGCGCCACGCTAGAAGGAAGTGCTTCCTGGGGTATCCGCTCTTGGGGTCAACGGAGGACAGGAAGCTAGCAGTCGCCGGCGGCTCCCCGCCGAACAGATTGACGTATTCCCCTTCTTCCTCCTGGCTGTCGCACTCCGCGTCGATGATGCCGCTTCCCTCGCCCATCGGCGCAGCGATGTTCGCGTCGGGCCACTTCGTCCACCACGCCTCGATTTGTTCCGCGTCGGTCGTCGCTGCTTTCTGCCATGCGGGAACCAGGGGCCGCTTCGTCCGGGGGATGCACGGAAAGACCCGTATTCCCATCTCCGCGTAGCCGAGGGCCGCCTCCAGGAACCGGGTATCCATATCGGTCTCCAAGGCTGGAAAAGAGGCCCGGACCCGCTGATGCTTGCAGGCGAGCGGGTCCGGGCTGATCGCGATGCGCCGCTATGGTAGCAGATCGCGAGAAAATCCACCACCTCAGTCCGCGTCGATGCGCAGGCCGCGCTCCGCCATCTTCCTCAGGGGGGTGGTGTAGAGTTCCTCGACCCGCTTGCCCATCGCGGCGTCGAGCGTGCCGACGAGCTTCGCCGTAATGCGGGCGTACTTCTGCCCTTTCACGGCGGTCGCGGGCTCCAGGCCGAGACTGACGACGGCCCGGTAATGCGCCACGGGGAGCTTCTTGATGAACGGCGACACGGCGCGGAGGCTTCCTGGAGGGGCGTTCACCACAAGGGGGAATCCTTCACCCTCGCGGAGAATCATCATTAGCCGCCCCTCCTTGGCCCGCTTGCCGACGCCGTTCTTGCCGGTGCCCCAGCCGAACGGGCCGTCGTCGCCGGTCAACCCCGCCCAGTCGTAGGTGCCGTCGTCGTTGCGGTACGGCTCCAGGGTGGTCGGGTCAATGTCGCCGTAGTAGTCTCCCACCATGCGAGCGGTAATCAAGTCGTTGGTCAGCAGCAACGGAAGCTGCCCCGAGCCCTCCAGTTCCATCGTCGGCCAGAGGACGCCGCGCGGCTGGAAATACACCAGGATTCCAACGATCGCATCGGTGGTCTCGTCGCCCGAGATTCCCGGGATCGTCCAGGTCGTGCCGCCGCCCGTGGGGACGGGGACTCGCGTGAGATCGGCTTCGGTGAAGCCCTCGCCGCGAGTGTTCGCGATGATCGCCTCGCGGATTTCGCTGCCGTCGATCAGCGCCGGGTAACGCTCCGGCTCGATAAGCGCCAATTCATTCGCCATCGGTACTCTCCTGTCGTGAAACGTGAACTGTAAAACGTAAACTGTGAAACGCAAAAAGCGGCCCGTTTTTTCGCGGCCAGCGACGGGCCGGCGCTGGAAGGATAAGGCCGGTCGAAAGGCGGTAACTCCCGGCCCGACCGCTAAGGGGTAGACGTGACCGCCACCGAGACTTGTTCCCAGCATCGCAGCAGGGGTTCGAGTTCCGGCGGCAGTTGTCCGTTTTCTTCGACCACCTCCTTCATGGTTGCTTGGAGCGATTGCGGGTGTACGGAGTCTTTCACAAGAAAGCTCCACGGCGTACCGGCGAGCGTCGTGCAGAGAATCTCCATCGGCACGTCGCCCTTCTTGCCGATCCTCGGCGTACTCCGCACGGTGAGGCGCTTGCCTTCCAGTACGGTTGACGTTTGCCCGAGCGCCTTCATCTGCTCCGCGAGAAGCTGCTCAAGCTCGCTCGCCTTCTTCCTCGCCTTCTTCAACGAGTCCTCCTGCTCCGCGAGATCGCGGCGCAGCGAGAGGTACTGTTGTTGCATCTCGATCAAACCCATCGCGATCGTCCTCCTCCTCTTTGGGTGGGGTCGTCTTCCAATAGTCGTAGCTGCTGATTGGTCCGATGCCCACGGCTACTCTCCGGGGTCTTGGGGCGGCGGGTTCATCACGAAAACCACGGCTTCGAGCGTGTCGGCCGCCGTGATCGCCTTCGTGCGGCCGTCGGCGGTCGGAAGCATCCGGGCCATTACCTCGCACAAGTCGCGAGCCTGCCCGATGACTTTCTGCTCCGTCTTGGTGAAAGTGACGTTGCCGGTGCGGGTGTTGACGTTCATTGGTACTCCTCTTGGATTTACGCCGCCTGCCTCGCCCGCAACGCGCCGAGCACGCTTTCAATCACGTCCCGCTTGGCGTCCAGGGCTTTGTAGACCGCTTCGTCGATCGTGCCGGAGGCGACTAGATGGTAGAACTGCACGCACTTCTCTTGGCCGGGGCGGTGCAGCCGCGCCGCAGCCTGATCATAGTTGCCCAGCGAGTAGGTCGGACTGTAAAACACGCAGTAGCGGGCGCGGGTGAAGTCCACCCCGACGCCGCCCGCCTGATACTGCACGCCCAGCACGTCGATCCCCTCGGGCATCGTGGCGTGCTCGGTAAGGTCTTTCTGCCGCCCGCTCACCTCGCCGTATGTCAACCCAAGACCCCCGGCCACCTCTCGCACGATACGGAGGTCTTGGGAGAACTCGCAGAAGACGACGACCGGCTCGCCGATCAGGTCTTCCAGCAAGTCCTTTAGGAGCTTCTTCTTGCCGTCGTGGATTTCCTGCAAGGCGTCCGACTCGTCGGGTTGCAGGAAGCCGGAGACGACTTGCCGCAGCCGCAGCGTCTTGACCAGTACGTTCGCAGCGGTAACGACCTCGCCGTCGTCCAACGCGGCGATGAAATCCCTGGCAAGGTCGTTGTAGACCCGCAGCGCCTTCGCCGGCAGCGAGAACGCGCGAACGTGATGCTGCGCCTCGGGCAGTTCCAGTACGCTTGCGTCCACCTGATAGGCCAGCCGCCCGAACCGCTCTTGTAGTACGTCGAGATTGCGGTAGCCGGTGATCTGCTGGGGAATCATCGGGTTCCCCCGCACGGCGAAGCTGTACAGAAACGGCATCCAATTACGCCCGAAAACGCGATAATCCAGGAACCGGCACTGTCCGAACACGTCGAGCGGACTGTGCGGCATCGGCGTGCCCGTGAGGCAGAGTCTCCGCTTGCCGCGCTGCGAGAGGCTCGCCGCCAGCCGGGACACCTTGGTATTGTGCGCCTTGACGCGGTGCGACTCGTCCAGGACGATCGCGTCCCACGCCCGGCCCAGGAGGAAATCGCGAAACGCGGGCATGATCGCCGACTCGTAGTTTTGCACTACGGCGATCGGCTCGGGCTCGTTGTAGATTTTCGCGGCGATCTCCGCTTGCCGCTTCGTAGTCCCCTTGTCGAGAATCTTCACAAGATACTCCAGGGGCGCCCACTTGCAGAACTCTCGCCGCCACACCGCCATTACGGACACCGGGCACAGCACCAGCACGCGCTGCGTTTTCCAGTATTTCAAGAGGTCGCACGCGACCCGCGACTTGCCGGTGCCCATCCACATCGCGAGCATCGTCGCTTCACGGTCTTTGGCGAACTGATACGCCGCCTCTTGATGCCGCCAACGGGGCATGGAATCCGCCTTTGCAAGTAGAGAAGACCGGCGCTTTTCACCCAGGCTCCGCCCGACGCCGGCCGTCGTCCGTGGTGTGACTCAGTGATCCGTCACCGGCAATAGTAACAAGTTCTTATTACCCGGTCAATGCCTATTTCGCGTTTTTTCGCGAATCGACCTAAAACGTGCCGGGCCAAGTGTTTAGCTCCTCCTCGTTCGGCTCGATCTTGGGAATCTTCCTCGCTTTTCCGGGTCGCGGCTTGGGTTTCTTGCCGTCCATCAGGCTGTCCAGAGTTACACCAAGGCCGATCGCCAGCCGCTTCGCCGTCGTAAAGTTGATCCCCCGGCGGTTGCCGCACTCGATGTTGCTGATCCCTTGCGGGTGCAGGCCGCATCGTTCAGCCAACTCCGCTTGGGAAATCTTGAGCCGGCGTCGCGTGTTGCGCAGATTTCGCGCGAACACGCGCATCCACTCGGGGCGAGGCTTCCGCTTGAGCGGACCCTTGCGCCCCTGGTATCGCTTGTCGGTTTTCGGCGGCGTCTTATCGAGCGTCACAGTCCACCCTCGTCGGCTTCTCCGGGTTCTGCTTTCAGTAAATAAAAGCCGTAGACTTCCACGTCCCGGCCCTTGAGTTCCTTCTCCACGTCCTCCGCGTGATTCCACCCGCCGCCGGGAAGCTCGCCGTTCAGCGGCGGGCCGTGCGCGTCAGGCCCCCAGGTGTTCATGCGGTAGAACGCGAAGAAGGGGTCGTACATGACGGCGCTGAACCGCATTTGGTGCATCCAGGTCCCGGATGGCACGAAACAGTGAAAGCCCTTCTCCTCGCGGCACTTCATCTTGAAGCCCCGCGACGACGCGATCGTCGGGAAGATGCCCGAGAGGATCGCACGGGCGATTTCCTCGACCGTCGTGAGCCGCACGAAGTTCGCCGGGTTGTCGTGGGCGATCTTCGCAAACTCCGCGTACTCCGCCTGCTCGATCGGTCCCGCGTTGCGGCGGTGCCCCCACTTGTCGGCCAGCGCGCCGCTGTACTTCGGCACGCCCTCGTCGTCGCTGAACAGCGTCCCGTACTTGTTGATCGCCTTCGCCATCGCGGCGCCCGTCGAGCCCGCGCCCGACATGCCCCCGAGAATCTGATTGCGGCCGGTCGCGTAGTAGTACGGGCTGAAAATCGGACGGTATCGCTGCTCCTTGTGCTCCTGGGTGATCTGCCATACGGTAAGCTCCTGGCACGTCCCCGTCGCTCCCTCGGCCACGCAGTCGCCGGTCTCCTGCCGGTGCGTGGGAATCAGCTTGCCGCCGAACAACTCCCGCTGCAAGTCCCAGATAGGGATGTATTTCTCTTTGAGCTTGTCCTCGTCCTCCAATGAGAGGTCGGAGAAGTTCGCCAGCAGGCCGTCCCCGTAGAGCGCGTCTCGGTCGCGGCGCTCCTCGTCGATGCCCCGCCACCCCATCAGGGACCAAGGCGGGTTGTGACCGAACGCGAGTCCCGTGCTCATTGATCTTTCCCCTTCCTAAATAGCCGGGTGATCCTCCCGGCGGCGAAGACCGCCGAAAGCAGCATCCTCAACAGGAGCGCGGCTATCAGCAGCGGGATCGCAAGCCGGTCGTGAAACCACCGCAGCCACGCGCGCATTAACGGACTCTCCAGCGAAGGACTCCCAGAGGCCCCGTGCGATACAGCGGAGCCGGCGGAGCGTAATAGTAGCCTTGCGGAGCAAGGTAGTAAGCCCTCGGCACGCCGTAGTAGGGGGCGGCCGAGAAGTAAGACGGAGCGGAGTAGGTGACTCCGCTTGGCGCACCAGTGTACGCAACTTGCGGTCTGCCGCAGATGGGACAGGTGCGACCAGTATAGGCATACTGCCCCATAGCATCATCGCAGAAGCAAAACCACAGTGCGAGCGCCGCCCCCGCCAGCGCCCAGAACCACGTCCAGAAAGTTTTCTCTCTCATTTCACCGCCTCCAGGCCGGTTGCGACTTCGCTCCAGATTTTCGCGTACTCCGGGAGCGTGTCTAGGTATCCCTGCGCCTTGAGTTCAATTAGGTGCGGCGTCAGGTACGGGTCGTCGAACAGTTCATCCAGCGCTAGCGCGTCGTCGCGGTGCAGTTGCGCCCACGCGAAGGCTTTGTTGGCGCTGCGAAAGTCAGCGAGGGTTTGGACAGAACCCGCCTGGACAGCTTCCAGCAGCAGGCGGATACCACGGGCCCAGGCGTGCGCCGCTTCCGTTTTCCCAGCCCGCAGCCGGCCAGCCGGTACGGCGTTCTGGTACGACTGCGTTACCCACTCGGACAGGGTGACGGACGGCTGGGGTTGTGGGTCGGGGTCGGGTCCCGGCTCGGGGCCGGGATTGGGAGGGTTTGGTTCTGGGGTCTCCCCAACGACGTTGATGATCGCCTGATCGGCGTTGATCCCCGTCCCCCCGGGTACGCCCACCCAAACGAGGTACTTGCCCGGCTTCTTCGTGCGGAACCAGAGGAAGACCTCGCCTGAGATACCGTCGATCATCGTGCGGCACATCGCCCCGTCTTGGGGCCAGTAGACGAGCCGCCCCGTCCCAAGCTGATCGGTCGTTACGCCTGAAATCGTAAGCTGCACGTCGTCGCCCGAGGCGACTTGGGCCGGCGGGTCGGCGAGGTCGATCCCGCCAAACAGCAGGGTGGCCGCTACGATCAGCGAGTAACTGCTCATGTCATGTTCTCCACCGCCTCGGCCATCGCGCGTAGGTCGAATATCTCGTTGCCGCTCAGTTCAATCTGCGAAAGATCGTCGGTTGGCGATAGGTCCAACAGCCACTCGCCCGAGTCCGGGGCCTGCCGGTGCAGGCGGGCATCGCGTACACCGCAGAGCTTGAGCCGAAGGACCCGATCATCGCTCATAGCGTCATGCCTCTTAGCCGCGCAGCTTGCTGAAAATCGCGATCAGCAGCATAACGGCCTTGACGATGATGTCAGGATCGAGCAGCGCGTCCACGACGCCGGCGTCCTGCATCTCGACGACCTGCCGCTTGCACTCGCCGTCGTCGCAGTCGGGACACTCGAACATGATCCCGCCCTGCCTCGCGCTGTTGATGACCGTTGCCAGCAGTTCGGCCACCTCGTCGCTGCAATCGGCGGCGGCGAGCATGTTCTTGCGCAGCCACGGGCCGCTCTGCCCGGCGTCGTCCCAGATCGGCAGGGGCATCACGGGAAACTCGGCGAGCTTCCGCAGTAAGGGCAGCAGCGCAACAGCAATCTTGATCCAGTTCGCCATCTGACGTCTCCCAGGAAAGGTTGTGAAAAAGAAAGTCTCCAGCAACAAGAGTAACAACTTCTTGTAACCCTGTCAACGGGAGTAGAGCTTGACCTTCTTCTTTTTCGCCGTCTTCTTTTTCTTCCTGGGTTCCCAGACATTTACGCCCATGCCGAAGATCGCCAGGATCGACAGGGCCGCCCCTTTCGACATCCCCTGATCCTGCAACACCTGATACACGTCCCGGACGGCCAGGGGGACCGTGTTCTCGCTTACCAGGGTCACGGGCGTCAGTGGCTTGTGCATCGCCGTCTCGCCGCTCACAAGCGCCAGGGCCGTCGAGAAGGCCGGTGAGAGCTTCCTGTCCGCGAACTCATGCAACGCACTGCGGGCCGTCATGCCGCCGTAGGGCACGTCCTCGCCGCGAATATCGACAACCTCCCCGCTGATCCGCTTCGTCTGCCCCGTCGTCAGCCGCCCCAGCAGCGTGCCGACCTGAGCTAACCCCATAGCGGGGTCCAGCGTCGTGTTGCCGAATCGGACCTTCAAGAACGCCCCGCTGCGCGGGTCGAACTCCATCCGGGGCTTGTCCGGGTCGTCGTCGTCGTAGAACGCAGCCGCCGCCAATGCAATCGACCCATAGAACATCGTCAAGCCGCGCAGCAGCTTGGCGTACTCCCAGGCGACCTGCTTACGGGCCCGCCACCCCGCCTTCCACCCAACTCGGGTCGTCCAGAAAGGTTGCGTGCTAAGCATTTGCAGCCGGGACATGACGTACCGGGGCGAGAAGAAGATCGTCGCCAGCGGGACGGCCGCCGCCTCCAGGCTCCCGAAGGGGGTGTCCAGCGGCCCGCGACCCGTGAAGACGTTGACGAAGTTCGCGATGACCTTCCCCTCGGCGTCCGTCACCCCGTTCGGGCCGCCCAGCGCATCGACCATCGCTTCGAACTTCTTCAACCGCATCTCGTTCAGCACGGTAACATAGGCCCGCTCGCTCGCCGCTACGCCCTTCACGTCCAGGCGGGCCGCAAGCCGAAACGGAGCGCCCAGCGCCCGGCCCGGCGAGGAGAACTCCTTGCCCGGCGTCGCCTCGGCCCACTTGGGCACCTGCTTCATCCACCGCCCCATGTACGACTCCTCCTGCCGCCGCAAGGCCCCCTCGGTGACGGTGATCGCCAGCCCGCACCGCTCGGCGAACTCGGTGATCCCGCGAGCGCGTTGCTCCTCCGCAATGTCGTGCTCGGCCTTCTCGGACTTGAACGCCGCCCACATCGGCTTCGCGGCGTCCCAAGCGATCTTCGGGTCGATGAAGGCGATCGCTCCCCCCTGCCGCAGCAGGCCGGATAAGTCGAACGAGGTAATCTGCGACCGCGAGGCGTTGAGCGCGTCGGGGACCACGCCGATGACCTTCTCGAACGTCGTGCGGCGGGCGCGTTCCCACTCCTCCTGTTCCGCCTTGAACTTCGCGAACTCCTGCGCGTACTCCCAACGCAAGTCCTTCTCCTCCTGGGAGAGCACGCGATCCTTCTTGATGGCCCGGGCGTAGTCGCCCGTTGCCCGGCGCTCCCGCAGCTTGACCAGCCGGCGGGTAAGGTCGGCGCGCCACGCGCGGTTCGGGTCGTCCTTGTCCTGCATCACCTCGCGCAGCGCGCGAAGCCTTGCGATTCTCGCCCGGGCGAGGTCCACCTCGGGGGAGGTAATCATCTCGGGCTTCTTGCCCCAGATTTCGCCGCGCTTGAGCTTCTCCTCCATCCGGTCGGCGAGGTTGTTCAGCGTTCGAACGAGCCGCTCGGCCTTCTGCTCGTCGGTCAGCGGCAGCTTGAACGTCTTGTCCCACTCCTTCTTGAGCGCGTCCCGCTGCTCGATCAGGTTTTCAAGCTCGGGGTCGGGCACAAGCTCGGTGCGTTTCTTGACGATCCGCTTCTTGTCGGCGATCTCCTTGTTCATGTCCCGTATCTGATTGCGAATCCGCGTCTTGGCGGCCCCCAGCGCAGTCTTGAGGCTCTTGGCCGGGTCGGGGTCGGTGAATCTCCCCGCCGCCTTCATCCGTTTCTCGTAGGCCTTCTTCTCCTCGTTGACCTCCTTCTGAATGTCCCGCTCCAGGTCGCTCGGCGTCCGGTTCTCGCTGCCAAACTTCGGCGCGGAACGGTCGGCCCTCAATTCGTCCAGTTGCGTCAGCTTCTGCAGCTGGCCCACCACGTCGCGGGTCTGCACCGATACGAGGTCTTTGGGAAGCTCGCGGAACAGCCCCACGCCGGCCAGCGCGTGCCGCGTCTGCGTCTCCGTCCAGTCGTCGCCCATCAGGTCGCTCATATCCTCATGGACCCTCGCGACGGCCTCCTCTCGCAGCGCCTCGGTGACGCCGCTCGGATCGGCGATGCCCATGCTCGCCACGACGCCCCGGAGAATCTCGCGGGCTCGCCGCGTGATCGTGTGCGGCTTCGACTTGTCGATCGACCGCTTGCTGTCGGGCCGCTCGCCTTTCGCCTCGCCCCAGGCTTCGCGGTAGAAGTCCAGGTCGTCCGGGGCGTCCTCGCCGAACTCCTCTTTCACGCTGGAAGTGAACCCGGCAAGCGAGTAGACGCCCTTCGCAACGTAGGCTTTCGCAAGCTCCGCCAGCGCGGCCTGAAGTTCGAGATGCTTGGAAGCTCTCCCGGCGGGATCGTAGGCGAACCCGACTTCGCGGTACTTCGCCAGCGCGTCCCGCACCCGGGCCTTCGCGGCATCAACCCGCTCGTCGGGCGTCGCTCGCCTCGTCCCGGACTCCCGGCGGGGCGCGGCGGCCTTCATCGCTGCGTCGATCGCGTATTTCACCTCCACCGCCTCGACCCGTTTGCGCAGCCCCTCCAGCGTCTCGGCCGTCTTGGCGATCATGTCAAGCTCGTCGGGCGTCAACGATCCGCCCTTCGACTTCTCCGCCATCGCTTTGAGGTGGACGAGCGAGTGGTCGGCCAGCATGAGTTGCTGCCGGGCGACGCCCGCGCGGCCCCAGGCCGTGCCCCCCGCGTCGGCCACGTCGAGAATCCGCGTCAGTTCCGTGGAAATATCCCTCGCCCGGGCGTCCAGCGCCGCGTAGGTCGTGCTGCCCGCCGGCTCCTTGCGCCGCTCCGCGAGCACTTCGTTAAGCTGATTGAGAAGCTGCCGCTGATGGAGCAACAGCGTCATGTTCTCGACGTTCTCGATCGTTCTCGTCCGGGCAGTAAGCTCGTCCACCAACGCACGCCCCGCGTCCTTGTCTCTGCGGAGAATCCCCTCCGCCTCGTCGAGCCAGTCGTCTACGAACTGCCGCTCGGACTCGCGACGGGGCCTCATGCCGTACTTCTCCCGGATCAGGTCCGAGACGGCGTGCTTCGTGCCGGCGAGGTCGTCCTCCGGCGTGACCTCCGGCTTGGGCTCGCCCTTCTTCTTGATCGGCGGCTTCTTTCCCGGCTTCGGCGTCACGGCGTCGGGGTGCGGCGCGAGCCTGTGCCCCCGCGTCGTCGTGCGAATCTTCTCCCAAACGTCGGCAAGCTCTTTCTCGTAGGCTTGCACATGAGGGGGCAGGCTCGCCATGAACTCCGCGAACGTAAGGTAGGCGGCCTTGCCCGTCTTCGCCGAAGCGATCGCGGCGCCCTTGACGACCTGAACGAGCCCATCGAGAATCTCCTTGTTCAGCCCGCCCACCGTCGGCGTCTCGCCCCGCCCCGCCTTGGCAAGAATTGAGTTGAGGTTTGCGATCGCGCCGCCCAAGTCCTCCTTGAGCGAGTCAATCGCCTCTTGCCTCGCTGCGGCGGCCTTCGCTCGCGGCAGCTTGCTCCGAAGTCGAGGCGCACGCGGCTCGTAGGTCGGCTCGGCAGCAAGCTGCCGCTCGATTTCCTCCGCCTCGATCGCCATAACGTCTTCGACGGGAATGTCCTCTACGTCTTGCAGCTTCGCGTTCGCCTCCTCGATCGCCTCCTCGGTAATTTCCTCCTTGGCGAGCCGCTCCGGCTTGTAGAACTCCTCGGCCTTGAACGTGTTTTTCGCGTATTCCTTTGCAGCCTCCAGCACGTCATTGGAGTCCATGCGAGGCACCTCGATCGGCCCTCGCTGCATCAGGTCCCAGAGGGCTTGCGTCCGCTCAATGTCGTCGCGACCCTCCAGGACGCCGGGCGCTTCGTGCTGAATCACGTCACCGACAACGGCGGCGAACGAGGAGGTCTCGCCGGTGAGTTGCCGGCCGATTTCCCGCTCCTTCTTCCGCGTGCTTCGCTTCAGCTTCGGCCCGGACTCGTAATCCATGTTGTTGTTAGCGACCCAGGCGATATCGCGGAACGACAAGCCGGTCGCCTCCACGGTGAGGTCTTGTACGCGGCGAACCTCCTCGGCCGCTTCTCGCATCGAGGGGAACACTTCATCGAGAGCGTTGCGCAGTTGCGGCTCTTTAACGCCCTGCCAGTCGGCGTATTCTCGGATGTTCGCTTCGACCTCGCGGGCCTCGGCGATGATCCGCCGCTTCGCTTTCCCCCTCGTCTTGATCCCCAGCTTGCTCGCCGCCTCGGCCAGCGCGGGGGCCGCCCACTGAAGATCGTTCTTGCCCTGCCACACCCCCTCCGGCTCCTCGACCGGCGGCGCCGGCTTGGGCGGCTCGGGCACCGGCGGCGGCGTCTTGACGGGCGGCGGCTGCGTTGTGGGGACCGGGGCGGGCTGCGCGGCCGCCTCCACTGGAGGCGCTAACTTCCGGGCGCCATGAATCGCCTGAATCTCGCCGGTGACCGCATCGTAAATGTCGTTCGCAAGGTCCCCAAACGATTCGACTACTTCACGCTTGCCTTTATCGGTTAGTCCACTCGCTGGACCAAGTAGGGAGTCTGCGGCAAGCCCCTGCTCTCTAGCCCAAGAATGGTAGAGCGACTTGGCGAGCTTCTCGACGGTTGCGTCCCGGTCAGCGATAGCTCGCGTTCCGTGCTCCGCCAGCATGTAGAAGTTGGCCCCGCCGGGCATAATCGAGAACACATCACGCAATACAAATGCTGCGTGCTTCTCGGCATTTTCTTCGGCAAACCCTTTCATCCCCTTGCTGGGCACATGCTTGGCAAGAAGGGAAGCGACGGGCTTCTGAGTTCGAGTGCATAGGCCCTTTGCGTAAGACTCTTCCTCTAGGACCGCCTCGTCAATTAGCCGGTCTGCTTCGCTGTCGCTCTCGGCTTCTTCGGCTTTAGCCCGCAGTTGTTCCGCTCGCTGGTAGGCTTGCAGTAATTCGCTAGCCGCCGGGGGTGCAGCCTCCGCTTGCTGCCGTTCCTTCTGCTTGACCATCGCGTTCCAGCGCGGCGGGTAGACGCCCTCCGGGACCTCGTTGCGGTCGATCTCGCCGCGCGCAGCCTGCTCGGCAAGGGCTTCGAGGTCGGGCTTGGCGGCCTGTTTCTCGGCCCGCATCTCGTCGGCAAGCTCCGCCGCACGCGCCCGCACGCGGCGATACTCCTCCGGGTCCGTCTTGATGCTGATTCCCGCAATCCGCAGGGACTCGCTGATGTTCTGCCCCTTCTCGACGGCGTTGCGGGCGGCAATCTGCGCGACCGTCTCGCCCTTCTTCTTTTGCTCCTCGGTGACGGCAGGCTGAGCTTTCGGCTCGGCGGGGGCCTCCTCCTCGATGACCGCTACTTCGGCGGCTTCTTCTTTCTTTCTCCTCCGCTCCTCTTCCAGCAGCTCGGCTTCTCGGGCCTGCATCTTCGCTTCCACCGCGCTGCCGGCTGCATTTAGTTCACTCTCCGACACCCGCTTCCACAGGAGTGCGCCGGGATTCCGAATTTTCGTCGGCGTGTAACCCCAAGAGAGAAGCTCTGCGATCATGTCTTCTCTAGACTCAGCCTCATAAACGCCCCCGACCCTGTAGCCGGTCTCGCCTATTGCCATGAATTCGTACGGCCGCCTTACCGCTTCTTCTTTCGCCGCTTCTGATACCGGCCGGCTCGCTTGTCCGCCTGGACGAACTCCCTCGCGACCGCCGGGCTCGGTCCCTTGCCGTACTTCGGCTTCCATCCGTGCGCTACCGCCTGCATGTACTTGTGCTGCTTCTTGCTCTTGCTGGGCATCGGTCCCGGCTCCTTCTATTTGAGTGACTTGTACCGGCGGAGGCTCGGGAGGCGCGACGGCCGCCGGCTGCTGCACCGGCGGAGGCTCGACGCCCATCGCCACCGCTTTCGTAACCTCTCCTTCCAGCCACGCCGACCGCGTTCCCTGGGACGTGCGAGCCTCGGCGGGCGCTCCCCACCGTGCACTGTCTTTGCGGGACGGGCTTTCCCCCGCGAGATACTTCTCCAACATCTCGTCGGCGACCTCGGGCGAGTGCATCGCGGAGAGCGTCACGCGAGGGGCCTCCATCACGCCGACCGTCATCAGCGTTTGCGTCGTAGTGTCCAGCACCGTCTGGGCGAGCGACTCGCGGGACATCGCATTGGGATCGACGCCGGCCATCTTCTTCTGCAAGTTATGGCCGATCTCGGTGATAAGCTCCTCCGGCAACTCCTCTAGCGCCGTAACGCCGGCCTGCTTCAACGCCGACTTGATCGAAAACTCGGCGACCTCCGCCCCGGCCTGCCCGCCGAATAGCTTCTCGACGCCGCCCAAGCCCATCTTCTGAAACAGGATCGCCGGCGCCGCCTCGATGACGCCCTCCCCGACGACGTAGTTCGCGAGGTCCAGCCCGTCCAGCCCGGCGTCCTTTCCCTCCTGGATCGCGCTGTTTAGCTCGATCCCCACCGCCGGGATGATCGCGCCGTAGGCCCCGCCGAGACCGCCGCCGAGAAGCATCGGCGGCAGCGACTCGCCCACGCCCCGCATCCCGCGCTTCAAGAACGCCGGCACGCGACCCTGCGCGTCCCGCTCGGCGGCGGCCTGCCGGAAGGCGTTCGCGACGCGGAGCGTGTCGTCGGCCTCCTCGTTTTGCAGCGTGAGCCGCTGCGCCAGCGAGACGACCGTGCCGCCGAGGCCCATCGCCGTCGTCTCCAGGTTCGGCGTGGCGCTCTCGTCGAGCCGCTCGCGGGCTTGTCGCAAATACGCCTGCTCCTCCCCGGCGATCTCCTCGGCCTCCTCCGTCATGCGGCGGACATAGCCGTTGTTCCGCTCGACTTCCTGGAGGTGCTCCTGCGCCTTGCGCCACTCGTCGGAGATGTAGCCGCCGGTCAGAATGTCTTGCAGGCCGGGGATCGCCTTCCGCTTCGGAAACAGCGCCTTGAGGGCCTTCGGCGCACCCTCCGGCGCGCTGACCGGGATGGGCATATAGGGCATCTGGTACTTCCAGGCCCCTTTCGCCTCCTCGACCGTCTTCGGCGAGGCGAACACCTCGTAGGCGTTGCCGTCCTCGCCGACGAACCGCAGCCCCACGGGAATCTCGCCGGCCTCGACGCCGCGATTGACCTTCTCCAAGTCCAGGTCTTCCGGGAGGGTCGCTCGGAAGTTCGCCCGCGCCCGCGACTCGCCGGTAGGCTTCGCGGAAGCCTCGGCCCGGCCGGGGCCGCTTTGCGGCGGCCGGGGCAGTTCGGCGCTCGCCGCTCCCGTCAGTCGCTTTTTCGGCGCGTACCCCGGCGGAACCTCGGGCATCGTGAGAAGCTGCGGGGTCGGCGCTTTGGGCGACTTTCTCGGCGTGTACCCCGGCGGAACCTCGGGGCGATTTTCCAGCCCTACGCTCATAGCGTATCCTCCCATGCCGCGTAAGCGTCACGCCACGCTTGCTGCGCGGCCGCGTCGCCCGGATTTGCCTTCGCCTTGGCCTGCGCCGCGTCGAGACGGGCGCGGGCGATCTCGGTCGGACTCGGGCCGGGCATCGCCGGCGTCGCCGTCCCCGGCGCGCCGGGACGCCGTATCGCGGCGGCTCCCGCGCCGGTCGGCGAGACTGCCGCCTGTGCGGCCCGCTGCGCCCGCACCCCGGCTTGCGAGTTCGGGTCGATCGCCGGGGCAGGGGCCGCCGCGCCGCCGCCGTCCCCGCCGCCGAAGAAACCCGAAGCGTAGTCGTAGGCCCGGCCGAAGATACCGCGATCCTCCTCGCCGGCCGGCGTCGAGAGCGGGCCGAGACGACCTTGCGGGTCGAGAATCTGCTGCGCCTGGGCGATATGCTCGGGCTTCACCTTGCCCTCACCCCCTTCCCCGGCGGCGATCTGGGCGGCGAGGTTATAAACCGCCTCCACGCCCTGGGCCCGTCGCTGGAACCCTTCGTGCTGCTTCTCGTCGTCGGTCTTACCCTCTTTCGGCGTGGGCTCCTCGTAGGGCTCGAACTTCCCGTCGCCCTTGTCCACCAGCCCGTACTTGTCCCGCAGGTCGGCGGCCCGCTGCGCGGATTGAGCGTAAGCCTCGTCCTCCGCCTTGCGGCTGCGAACGGACGCGGCGAGGGCCTGCCGCATCTGGCCGCGCAACTGATCCTTCACCTCCTCCTTCTCCTCGGGGCTCATTGTCCGGTTGGTGCTTACGTCGTCCCAGGCGGCTTGCAGGTCGTCCCACTTCTTACGAGCGCCCTCCGTCGCGAAGCCCCGCTCCCCCGTCTGGACCTCGTTCCACAAGCGAGAATACATCTCGCGGTTCTCGGCCTCCGGGAGAAACTGCGCCGCATATTGCGTACCGTACTTTCCGGTCATCTCCTCGCGCGCGGCGGCCGTCGCTTCGCGGCCCGCCTGGGCTTCGGCGGCGGCCTGTTCCCGTTTCGCCTGAGCATCGGCGGCGGCTTGGCTGAACTTGTGCGCCCGGCGCTGCGTCCGCCTCGCGTTGCGGTCGATGTAGCCGTACAGCCTCTCCTGCCGCTGGGCCTCCATCTGATCTTCAAGCTCGGCGTCGAACTGTGCCTGTTCCTGCCGGCGATTCTCGTCAATGTCGGCCCAATCCGTCTCGTACATCGCCTTGCCGATATGCTGGCCGATCAGCGACATGCCGAGTTGCTTCGACGAGGACGGGGTCTTGCCCAACGGCTGACCGTAGGGCATCTGGTATCGGGTTCGGTATTTCGCCATGTGTGGCTCCTTTGTTTAACCAGCGGCCCGCTGCGCCTCTCGCAGCTTGCGCCGTTCCTCGCACGGCAGTCGGACAGGACCGCAAAGGACCTGTACGAGCGCGTCGATCTTGCGGTTGGTCAAGTCGGTCTCCGGCAGTTCAAGCAGGGCGTCAATTTGGTCGATAATATCCCACATCGTCGTTGCGGAGCAATTCCGGCGCGGCGGCTTGGGCGACTGCCTCCGGTGGACGTAATGACACACCGAACACTCCCACCGCTCGTTCTCGTTCTCCTGAAAGTCGCAGTTGTAAGTCATGGCGTAAAGTAGGTTCGCGTGAGTTCAATATTAACGGCGGCCGCGTCGTCATCGCCTTCGCAAAAGCTGCCGCAATTAGGAGACAAAAAGTTAAACCACCCCTCCGGCTCAATGATGATCGTGGCTTTCGGATCGCCCGGAAAGATTTTGCGCCACAGATAGCCCTGAGCGAACCCGCCAAGCGTCGGCGACCCGAAGAACCACCCGACGGCCAATCTTGCCCGGCATTGATTCTCCGTATAGCAAGAGAGCGCAAACGCAGCGCCGAAAAGATAATTGCTGAACAAACATGGACAGTAGATTCCACTGTTATCGTAGTGCCACTTGCAGATTCCGTCGTAGGTCATCACATAGTCGCCGGCGAAGTCGCAGTCGGTCCAGTATGGATCGCAGTCGCCCACGCCGAAGATTTCGGGTAGTGTAAACTCCCATTGAGTATATATCGCCGACCCCTCGTAATCCATGCAATCGAGGCATGTCTCGCACTCCCCGCAGCAGCATCTCCGGCGTCCCATGTTAAGGCGCCTCGCAGTCCAGCGAGACGCACTCGTAGATAACACTGTGCTCCCACGATCGCCTCGCCTGGAATAGCCCCGTCGCTCCGGCGGGCGCAACGGCGTCCGGGTACGGAACGCCGTACCTCCAGTCGATGCCGACCGCCGAGGGGTCTTCCTCGTAGTCCCAGTCGTTGCCGTTTTCGTTCCAGGTTCCCAGCCGCAAATCGAAAACAATGCCACGGCCGGGGTGGGCTCCGTATATCTTGCCGCCGACGAGGTTGCCGACCGTCCAGTGGCGGCCCGCGACGTTCATGTCCTGCCAGAAGATCGGCCTCCCCTGAGCGTCGTAAAGCTGCTTGTACGGGTACTCGTCGGGCACGGGCATCTCGGCAACGGTCTGCGAGAGTCCGTCGTCGTCGGTGCGCTGACTCGTCACCGTGTCGCCCAACTTGCCGCTCATGCGAGCCGCTACGATCAGGCAACCGTTGTAGTAGGGCGGGTAGATTTCCTCGATCGCCCCGTCCACCGTGCGAAGCTGATGCTGCACCTTCTCGATTGTATGCTCAATGTCGGGGCCGCCCGGATTAGCGAGGTCGGGCCAACGGACCTTCTCGACGACCTCGCCCGCGCCGTCGTCATGCTCCGCGTCCCGCAGGTCGAACGGGCGGGCGACGTTCACGTCCATCTGGTAGCCGTGAATCCAGGGATTCCAGCCCTCGCACTCCAGATATTCGTTGTAGACCGTCTTGACCCGGAACACGCTCATCCAAGCGTGTTGCGGCAGGACGCCGATGCTGGACGGGCCGGCGGTTTGCGGCGGGATCGGCGTCCCGTAGAGGCTGGGGACTTGCGTGCGAAACGCAGGGGCGGCCGCTCGGCGTCGTTCCAGAACCATAGCGACGCCTCCTTACTGTGCGACCCACTGAGTAGCGCCCGCGTCTCCCATCGCGAGAATCATCTGAGCGAACTCCTGCACCTCCGGCTTCATCCATTCCCGCTCGCCCATCGCCCTAAACAACCCAACGCAGAGATTGTTCCGAATGTCAAGCTGCATCTTGTGCAGTTCGGTCTGGGCGGCCTGCTGCTCGGTCAACCCGGATGCAAACTGGAACCTCGCTCGCATGATATCCTGCAAGACGCTCTTGCGAACATTGGTGAGGTATTCGCCCTTTTGCAGCGTCAACCGCGACAATTCCGTCAGTCCCCGCGTATAGGAATCGAGGTAGCTGTACAGGCTTCTAACGATCTTGCTTCTCGCGTCGGCGGCGAAGTCAACGTACTGCGTCCGTGCGGCTTGCAGAGCCTTCGCTACGTCGAAATCGACGTGGCGAGCCGCCTCCAACTGGTCGCCCAAGCGGAACGAGTTGTCGGCCTCCTTCGCGTAGGCCCCCATCTGCGCGGAACGCACCCGCTCCAGCATCCCCTGCAATTTCACCGACACGTCGGCTTTCCATTGGCGGACCTGCATCTCCGCTTCGCGTGCCTTGCGCAGCGCGTCGGCCAGCTTGTAGTAGTGCTCCGCTCGCCAATGCTCGTTCTGGAGGTCGGCCTCCCTGGCGGATCGCAGCATCGCCGCCAGCTTGAGTACGTTGTCCATCTCCTGCCGGTACACGTCGAGCGTCGTGGTCCGCACCCGGACAAGCTCCGCGAACAGCTTGAAGGAGTTGTCGGCCCGCCACTGACTCATGTTCTGCCGCAAGGCTTGCAGCCGCTCGTACCCGTCGGCGACCGCCTTGCGGGCGTCCTGAGCCCAATCGAACGCGGTCGTCGTGAGAACCCGCTTTTGTTCCAGCACGGCCATCTTGGCTCGCAGCACGCTGTCGCGAAGCCCGGCGATCGTCTTCTCCACGTCCATCGCGTGCTGGAACAACTTCGCCGACCACTCCGCCTTCCACTGGATCGAAGCCTCCTGGAGCTTGTAGAGATACTGCTTGCCGGCGAGCGTCTTGTCCCGCACACTGGTCAGTTCCGCGTACAGGCGATGTTCGTGTTCGATCTTCTCGCGGTTCAGTTTGTCGCGAAGCTCGGTAAGCTGCTGGCCTCGCTCCCGCGTGTTGCGGGTCGTAACGTCCGTAGGGATCGTCGAGGAGTAGAAGCCGCGATCCACCAGGAGTTGCATCTCCTTTGTCAGTGAGTTGTCCCACCGCTCGTTGATTCTCGCTTGCTCAGTCGCGTCGAACGCAACCAGGAGACCGCGAGTCAGTTCGGCGTGGGTCTCGTAGTCGGACAGGTAGAGGGCGAGAACGCCGTCCACGGCGCTGTCGTGCGGCCCGAGGGCGGCTTCCAGGTCGGCGATATAGCCGGCGATCCCGCTCTCCAGGCTAAGAAGCTCGGCCTCCATGTTGCCGATCGAGGTCGTTATCTGGCCGCTGTACGTCGTCTGGGCGGCATCGGCCTCGTCCGCGATCGCCGTCAATGAGGAAACCGCAACGGCGGCGGCGGCTTCAAGCTCCGCGATCTTCGCGAGATAGCTCGTCGCGTGACTCTCCAGCGTATCGACCGCAGAGTCCTCCAGCGAGGCGACGAGCGCTCCGTGCGTATTGTAATCGTCCTGCATGGCGGTAATCACCGCTTCGGCGAGCGACTCGATCCCCGTGAGGTTCGACTTACTGGCGTTGTAGTCGAGCACCAGCCGGGAGATTACCCCCTGCGCCTCGGCGATCGGACTGGCGAGGTCGTCCTCCAGGTCCGTTACGTCGGAACCCATCTGGTCGGAAAGCGCCAGCGCGGCGGCCTCCAGCGCGGCAAGCTCGGCGGCCTTGCTGTCGTAGTCGGCCCCCATTACCGAGATAACGCTCTGGACGGCGGCCTCCAGCCCGGAGACCTCGGCGCTGAGCGCGTTGTAGTCGGTGACGAACTGGGCGGCGAGCCCTTCCACGTCGGAGGCGAACGTCACCAGGTTGGCGGCCATCTGGGCGATCAACGGCTCCATCGCCGCGACGTAAGCGCTGTGACCGCTGCTGTACCCCGCCAGCGCGGCCGAAACGTCGTTGATCGAATCGCCGACCTGATTGAACACGACGGCGGCCTCGCCCTCGATCAATCCCGCGTAGTAGGAGACTTGCTGAGCGATAGAGTCCAGCGTATTGAGGAACAGAAGCTCGTAGTCGTTGTGGTTCTCGGCCGCGCGGTTCAACTGCCACTGAGTCTTGAGGATCGTGTCCGACCACAAGAGAACCACGTCGTCGTATTGGGCGTCTTGCGCCTGCCTCGCTTCGTTGAACAGCGTCGTGTAGGAGTGCAGAATGTCCGTCATGGCGGCGCGGCCCTTGAAGCTGTCGCGCTGCATGTCGAAGATTTTCAGGGGCTCGTTGTCCTCGTCGTCCCGCACGTCCGTGATATACCAGCCCTGCGCAAGCATCCAGGCTACTTGCGTCTCGGGAATGTCCGTGGCGACATCGACGTTGTACCAACCATTGACGTTCGGATCGCTCGCCGTCCCGACCGTCCAGTCCGTCCACCCCCACGGCGGAAAGACGATTTCCATATTGTCAAGGCCCATGCCGTTTCTCCTACTCGAAAACGAATACGAGTTCGATGCTCAAGTCGGCGGCCTCGCCGCTTGAGCCGTTCGCCGTGCAGACAATCTCCAACGCCTCGCCCGTCTCGATCTTGTACCCGCCGGTTGCGATGCTTACCTGATCGTTCCACGTCCACGTCCCCGGCGTCCCCGACACCTGGATGCCCTTGTTGCTGTCCTGGCTGAGAACGTCGGTCGAGTCGATTTCCACGCCGATCTTCGGCTGCACCGTGCCGTCGGCGGTGCCTTGCGTCACGGCGGCGGCCACCATGTAGGCGTCGGCGAGCCTCCAGGTGAAATACTGCCGGCCGATCTCCGAGAGAATGTCCTTGTCCTGTTCGCTGTCGCCCACGCCGTCGAAGTCCGCGTCGTACTCGGGAATGTACCACGGGGTCAGGTAGTTGCCGGGAATCTTGAGGCGGATCGTGTGCGCGCGGCTGGGCAGGCCGTAAGCAAGCTCCGTCAACGGCGACCCGACGTTCAGAGTGATCCCCCGCACGTCGATGTACGAGTTAGTGACGACCTCCTCGACGATGCCGTAATACGCCACGCCGCCGTAGGTGTACCGCAGCGGTATGCCGACCGCCATGCCGGTCGTGTCGCTCATCGTAATTCGCGTAGTTGACGCGGGCGTGGCCGTGTAGTTGCCGCTATCCACCACGTTCCAGCCGGTCGCGAGCAGGTCGGCGGCGGCGTCCTCGATCGCCTCCGTCATGTAGTCCTGTAAGTCGGACAGGGCGACCTTGCGATAGCCGGTCCCGCTGCGATAGATGATGAATACGTCGGCGTCCTCGGGGTCGGTGTCCGTGGTTTGATCGAAGTGCTCCGTAAGCATGTACGTCGCGAGATCGCTCGCCGCGATGTAGAGTGCCGCGTCGGATCGACTGACGAGGAAGTGATCCCCGTCCACCACCGGGTCGGCGTCGGCCTGATCGCTGACATACTCCGCGAAGCCGGCGTGAACGTAGGCCGCCACCGCGCCGAGCGTCTTCTGCTTCGGCCCGCCGTCGTCAATCAGCAGGTAGTTGGCGTCCGCGAGGGTCGCCGCGCCGAGTGCGTCGATGGTCAAGACCGACGTTTGCAGCGTAGTCGTCTCGGCGTCCTGAGTGAAGATGTAGGTAATCAGCGTGTCAACGTCCGTCGCCTCCATCGCGTCGCCGCGCTCCAGCAGTACGGCGTCGGTGCCCACAACCGGGTCCACCAACGCGGCTCCCACGACGGCAGCGGCCGCGTCGCAGATGTAGGTCGCCATGTCGTCGATGTCAACCTTGTACTGCGTTCCGCTGCGGTACATCACGAACTCGTCGCCCGAAAGCGCCGGGTCGGCGGCGCTCGCGTCGTCGAGCAGGCTGTTGACATAAGCTCCCAGGACGGCGGCCGTGGAACTCTTGAGGGTTCCGCTGCGCTCCACCGCGACGAGATCGGTCCCGAGAACCGGGTCCACGGAGTCCCCGTCGAACACGGCCCCCGTCATGTCCGTTTCGATCGTCGTGGCGACGTAGGCGGCGATTTCAACCGGCGTAACGTACTTCGCCGTCCCGCTCTGCGTTGTGTAAAACTTGTCGGTCGCCCCGACCGTGACGACCGCATCCAGCCCGGCGAGGTAAGTGTCAATCTGGTCATGCACCCTGGCGGCGACGTTGGCGAAGGTCTGCCGCTTCGCTACGCCGCTCTGGGCCATGATGTACACGTCGTCGTCGGCGAGCGTCGCCTCGTCCAGCGCGCTGGGATCGAGCACCTCAAGTTGGACGTCGGTATAGTCCATCGTCTTGAGGACGCCGGATCGCTGCATGAGAATCTCGTCGCTCGCGGCGAACGTCGTCAACGGCGTGCCCGAGGCGACGGAGATTTCCTGCGCGACGATGTACGTCGAGAGAACGTCGATATCGCACTTCTTCTCCGTCCCGCTGCGAAAGAGGATGATATCGTCGCCCGCCGCAGCCGGATCGACCGCATCGGCGTCGTCGAGCGTGCCGACTGCGTAAGCCGCAACCACGGCGGCCGTAGCCGTCTTCGCCACGTCGCTCCGCTCCAGGATCAGCACGTCCGTCCCCAGCAGCGGGTCCACGGCGTCGGCGTCCCACGACGTAGCAACCACGTCGGCCGCGATCTCGGCCAGCATGTACGTCGCAAGCTGGGAGGCCGTAACCTCCTTCGCCGTACCCGACTGCAAGCAGTAGAAGCTGTGCGCGTCGGCGACCGCCGCTCCGGCGTCCAGGGCGCCAACGTAGGTCGCAATCTGGTCGTGAACCCTGGCGGCGATGTTCGCAAACGACTGCTTCTTGGCCGTCCCCGACTGGCAAACGAGGTACTCGTCCGCGTCGTTCAGCGTGGCGCTGTCCAGGCCGGATACGTCCAGGGACGACGCCTGCACGCCGTCGAGAACGTAACTCTGGATCGTGTCCACGTCCAGCCAGTAGACCGTACCGCTGCGATCGGCGAGAATCTTGTCGCCGGTCACGGCAGGGTCGGCCTCCGACGCCTCGGACCACGCCGAGGCCACGGCGTAGGCCGCCAGTTCGTCCAGGTCCATCAGTCCCTCGGCCCCGGATCGCTCCGCAACGATGTTGTCGCCGGTCAGCGGCGACTGCGCACTCGCGCCGAGCAGTTCGTCGATCGAGTACGCCGCAATTTGGTCAAGCGTCAGCCGCTTCGTGGTTGTCTGCACGCAGACAAGAATTTCGGTGCCACCTAACGGGGTGGTCACGGCGGAAAGTTGGGAGAGTTTCGTTCCCATGAGGGATGCCTTTACCGTAAGGAACTCGGGGCCGAGGGACTATTCTGCCGGAACGGTCATTCAACCTTCTTGACGATCGCCGAAGGGGCGACGGTCGCGATCGGAGCGGTGTTCTCTTGCAATTTCATCTTGTAAGCAACGACGGCAGCCCCGTTTTTCACGACCGAGTGAACAAACAGTCGAGACCCTCCTCGAATCTCGACAAGATCGTTCGGCGCGTAGACCGGGCAGCATTGGATGCAAGTCGCGGCGTTGCAGTCATCGCAGGGACACCCGGCGACGATCGCCACCAGCGGCACAAGCAGCAGCAGTAATACTCCGAAACGAAACATCGCAGCCTCCTTCTACTAAGGGTCAGCGAACAACTCCCGATTGCCCCATCTGGGCGTAGATTGTCTCGTATCCCCACCGCGCCGTGCTTTGCAGCCAGAACACGAACCACTCCGCTCGCGTTCTCGGATAGACGATCCCGTTGCGGCCGGCGGTCCAGTCCCCCGAAGCAGCGACGTAATCCTCGTAGGTATCGTCGCCGGCCTGGAAATACTCGATCGCCAGCTTGCCGTTCTCGCACGCCTCCTCCGCCGACTCGCCGGTCACGATCCGCCACGTCACGGTCCCCGACTCGTCGTCGAGCACCGAGCGATGGCTCAGCATTTGGCCGAACGTCCCGGGCTGCGCCGCGCGTAGCGGGCCGATCAAGAGGTGGCTCTCAATGTCCTCGCCGTCGTCGGTGCTGCCGGAAAACGTGCGGGCGTACCCGTCGGCCCCGACCAACAGCACGTCGTTGTCGTGCAGCGTGGCGGCCTGATAGGTGTGGTCCGAAGCAAACTCCATCGGCCAGAAGCCGCCTCGCTGGAGGTCGTAGAACCAGCTTGCCGCGCCCACGTCGTCGGTGGCGAAGATATAGACGCCCCGCTCGCGGAGCGAGTAGACGAGGTTCACCGTACTTGCCGTCACGTCCTGGAATCGCAGGGGCAGGCGGTCCTCGCTGATGCACTTTAAGCCGCCCCCGTCCGGGGCGACGACGTAAAGCCCGTCCTGGGCGAGAAATATCATCGCGTACCGCATCAGCGCGTCGCCGACGCGGGCGTCCTGGATCGAGCACCACGCACGCGGCCCGATGATCCCCACGCCGCGCGAGATGCACCGCAACGTCCCATCGACGACCGGATCGCCAGAGATTACCCAGAGTGAGTTTTCGGTCGCGGCGATCAGGCTCTTGTCCTTGAACGGGCACAGCGCCGTGCAGGGCTGTCCCTGCTCTCCGGCCTCGCTCAGTTGAAAGACAGTCGGACGCCCCAGGTCGGTCACGTCAGCGCCGTAGAACCAATCCGAGTGATCCCCCTGCCTGGACATATAGATCGCGTTGTCTTCGCCGGCAAGAATAAGCCTGTCGCGATAGACGCACCCGTGCGTCACGTTGCTGGGCGACGTACCGTCCTCGGCGGTCAGGGCGTCAATCACGCCCGTTACGACCTCGGCGCGGCTCGTACCCGAGCTTGTCACGGTGTACACGCTCCGGCCGTGTGCGAACGTGAAGCCCTCGGAGGGGATAGTCCCGGTATCGGCGAGAAGCGGGCTGTTCCCTTCGGTCAACAGCGTATCGCCGTCCTCGGCGAGAAGCTCGCCGACCGGAGTGGAGAGCACCCCGCCGCCGACGACTCCGAGCGCCCCGTCCGCCACGACGGCGAGCCGGGGGATCGCACCGTCCTCGGTGACGGTCGGAACGGACGTAACCGATACGATCGACACGCCAAGCTGGTCGGCCAGCGCTTTCGTCAGCCCCGGCCGAGACCCGCCCCGAAGTCGGGATTCGAGGGGGTCTTCCGGCCGGCAATTTACGGCCCACGGGGAGGGGTACGGGGGCCGTAATTGGGCTGAGTCGTGGTATCCGATCCGCCGGACGACCCCGGCGGCCGGAAACTTTAGTTCGAACTTCTTTCCGGTAGGCATCTTACGCCTCGTTCATGCCGACCCACTCAGTCCCGTCGCAGAAGAAAATCCCCAACTCGCCGGTCGCTACCGTGTCGATCGTATCCGTGTCGCTGTCGTCCTTGACGACAATCGACTCGCCGCCGAAGTTGTTGATGAACAGAAGCATCCCCTCGGCCTCGGACTCCGAGGGAAGAAGGAGGTCTTCCGTGCCCCCTGAGTTGGCGTCCACCCGCAGCACGTTGGCGGTAAGCTCAACCTCGCCCGCCGCCGCGTCGTGCAGCACCAGAGCGACCTGGGCGTCGTTCATGTCGATCGTTTGGGAGTCGAAGCGGAAAACGGTCGAGTTCAGCCGCACCGCGCCGTTGACTCCCGTAGTGTTGCCGGCTCCAGCGCCGCCGGCCTGGAGAATCAAGTCTCCGCCGTTGCCGCCGATTCCCGAGCCGCCTTCTGAGTCGTCCCCGCCGCCGCCCGCCGCGATCGTAAGGTCGCCGCCGTCGCCGCCGGTGCCGCCAGCACCGGAGGTAGAGGCTCCCGTTCCAGAGGTGATCGTTACGGCCCCGCCCGCGCCGCCGGTGCCGGTTACGCCCGCACCGCCGTTGCCGGCGGTAAGGACCGCCGCGCCGCCCGCACCGCCGGTTCCGCTGCCGTCGGCAGCGCCGCCCGCGCCGGCGGCTCGCGTAATTGCGCCGCCGTCGCCCCCGCCCGCGTTGGTGGTAACGGCCGCCGAGCCGTCGCCGCACTTTTCGGACCACGCCCCGCCGTCCTGCCCCGACGACGCAGCCCCGCCGTCCGTTCCGCCGTCCTCCGTCTCGGCGTAGTAGTCCTGCCCGGCCGTGTCGCCGGCAGCGGCGAACGAGCTAATCGCGGCGTCGTCCACCTGGAGAATGTCCACGCCGCCGATCTGGACGGTGATCGCGTTCGTAGAGTTAATAACCGCATCGTTGAAGTCGATCGTCCCTTCGCAGTAGATCGACTTGAAGGTCTTGCTCGCGCTGCCCAAGTCCACGTCGTTCGTAGTGATCGGCTCGAACGTACCGTCCGTGATCTTGACTTGATCCGTCCCGCCAATGTCGATGGTAAACGACGTGGAAGCCGTTACCTCTCGCACCGGCAGGGGGTCGGCGAGACCGGCGATCCGCCAGTAGAACGACGCCCCTTCCTTGATCGAAACGAGCGGCAGGCTTTGCCCCACGTCCTCGAACACATAGGTCGTGTCGTCGTCCTGATTGTAGCCGCCCGTAATCGTGACGGTGCAGTCGCCGCCGTCAGTCACAAGCATTAACGTAATGTAAACCCCCGCCTTGGTGGGCTGCCTGAGCGTGCGCGCCTCTGCGCCTGCCGTGACGAGAGGAACGAGGCCGAACTGCCGATCGGGAACGATGGACTGCCCCGCGCCGGGGTCCGTCATCAGGTAATCGGCCCACAACAGGTCGTAGTGAGCGCGCTCGCTCATGGCAGCAATCCTTTACGCAAGGGCAACGGAACCGGTGTTCACGACAATCTCCCAGCGGTAGCCGCTGGAGGCCGACACGGAGACCATTACAAGCTGATCGCCCGCATCTGCGAACGTCGCTTGCGTGTTCCCCGTGACGTTCAGGCCGCCGGCGGCGGTCACAACCGCGTCGCCGCCGTCCGTTTTCAAGCGGAGGACGAGCCAGATGCCCGCCTTGGTCGGCGTCGTCAACGTGCGGGTCTCAGCGTCAGCCGTTACCATCTCGACGACGCCGAAGTTTCGGTCTGCCGTGATGACGCCCGCGTCGCCGGGGTCGGTCATCAGCATGGGGGCCTTCAACAAGTCGTGAAGGATTCGGTGAGGACTGGACATTGGGATCAACTCCTATCAAATAGGAGGAGGGACCGGCGAGTAACGCCTCGCCGTGGAAAACATCACTCCTCAAAAAACAGCGTAATGGTTCCGGTTTTCGTGGCGCCGCCCTGCGCGACCGCGACCTTCATGCTCTCCCCTTCCAGGTAGATGTCCACGAAGGCGTCGGTAGCGTCCGACCCGTCGGCGACTTTGCTCGCCAGCGCTCGCGGGTATACCCAGACCGTTGACGTGCCGGCGTCGGTGAGCGTGACGATCGGCGTGCCGTGCGTGTTGCCGGTGATCGTCAAGTCGGCCCCGGTGACGATCGTTCCGGGAACGTACTTGATCGCGTGGATTCTGCCGCGAATCTTCGACCCGACGTAGACGGTCGCGGTCCCGTCGGCGGCGGTAGTGATTGTCGCTGAAACTGACTGGATCATAACGTAACTCCGTTGAGTGTGAGGTCGCCGACCCTGGTAAACGGCGGCAAGTCCGACGTTTCGTCGCCGCCCCGATCCGAGCCGAGCGTTCGCGGGCTCGCCTTGTCTTTATCCTCCTGGATAGCAAACTCAAGCACCGCCAGGTAACGCTTGGAATGAACGCCCTCCGTCTCGTCCATATGGCGCTCCGCCGCCGCGTAGCACGCCTCGATGATGACGCGAGAGAGGACTTCCGCCCCCAGCGGGTAGGGATTGTCCGCGTCGATCATCGTGGCCCGCATGTTCATCACGCCGGTCAGGACGTACTCGCCGTCGGGCGTCGGATAGAACACGACCTGCCGCTGCGATCCGGCGGTCGCGTCGAACGCCTCGACAATCTGCGCAACAATCTGCGGGCGGTCGTAATACTCGTTATGCTGCCGCATCCGGCGAATCTCGGCCTCATGGACGAACCGGACAGGCGGGTAGCCCTCAGAGCCTTCCGGCTCGTAAGTGAGGTATTCCGTCGCGAAGGAGTCGAAGCTCGACGGAAGATCGTAGACGGCCCGGCCTAGTGAGTACGCCGTCCCGGCGTCCACGTCTACGGACGTGTCGGTTAGCGTGACCTGCGCGTCGCCGTCCCGCGAGTCCACGTCGTAGCTATTTCCGTCAACGGTAAGCACGCCGTCCTCTGCCCAGGCCGGGAATGTCCCGTCCGTGAGGGTCACTACGCCGCTTACAACCTCGACGGTCCCTGTCGCGTAAGCGGCGGTCGTTGTGATTGTCTGCCGCTGCCTAAAGAAACTCCACCGATGGGCCTGATAAACCGACTGCAAGCCGTCCATGATAATGTCGTTCAGGTCGTCGGTTTCGGCCTCCGAGAATCCCGTGCGCTTGCCGAATACGCGGCGACCGAGGAGTTCGACAAGCTCGCCGTAGCCGACCGCCATAACGGCGGAGCCGCCAGCGGGGGGCGACACCTCAGACCACCCGCCGGAAAGCGGCCAAACATCGCTGTGGTCGTGCGCAGTAATCCCGTCCACCGTCGCGGTGAGCCGCAGCTGCACCTCGTCCGACGCCACCCAGTCCGACGGAACCGTCACCACGGCTTTATAGAGGCCGGTCGCGACGTTCGTTACCGTGACGGTCTCCGCCGTCGATGCCCCGTTGCGCAGCAGCACGCAGCTTGGGGTGGAATCGGCGTTTTTCGCCGCCCCGGTAGAGACTTGGTGCGTCGGGAACTCGTAGGCTATCGTGTCGCCCGGCTGGTACATATCTGACTCCTTACAACCCGCTTCGGAAGACCGGGGAGCGGAATATCCGCGAATCGAACACGTCGCCCGGCCCGCTGGCCGCCTGGGACAGCCCGCCGGCGACGGTACGCACTAACGGAATCGCCTGTACGACAACGCCCGAGACGCCCACCGAGCCGGTGAGGGCTTGGCTAACGGACGGAATCGCTTGATCGACTACGGTTGGATCAGTGTACTCGCCCACCAACGCCTGCCCGAACTGGGGAAGCGACTGCACGGCCGCCCCGGCAACCTTCGCCGTGCCGGTAAGCGATTGCTCGAATCGAGGGAAGGCGTGCAGAGCGTCGCCGTCGATCGCCTCCCACCACGCGGCGGCCTCCTGGGAGGGCTGCGGAAGAAGCTGGACGATCGCGCCGGAAATCCCCACGGAGCCGGCGGCCGCTTGCCCGAACTGCGGAAGGGTCTGCGCAACGCTGCCCGACGCAACCGTCCCGACCACCCCGACAAGGGCTTGCTGGAACGACGGTAGTGTTTGCGAGGCAGCGCCGCTGATCGCGACAGACCCCGTGGCCGCCTGCCCGAACTGGGGGAGCGACTGAGCGATAAAGCCAGTTGAGACCGACCCGATCGTTCCCGCCGCGTCCTGCCCGAACTGCGGAAGGGTCTGCACGATCGCGCCACTGACGCCGACCGCACCGACAGCGACTTGCCCGAACTGAGGTAGGGCTTGAACGGCAACGCCGCCGGCAACCACGGCCCCGCCGGCGGCCTGTTCGAACTGGGGCAGCGTTTGCGAGGCTACCCCGCTGATTTCGACCGAGGCGGAAGCAATTTGGCCGAACTGAGGGAGGGCTTGAGAGATCGCCGCCGAGAGGCCCACGGACCCGGCGAGGTTCTGGCCGAACGTGGGGAGAGTCTGAGTAGCGCCGCCCGTACTCCCAGCAACAACCGTACCTGCCGCCGCCTGCGCAAATGCAGGCAGGGACTGGTCGATGTTGCCGGTAATTGCAACAGACCCAACAAGCTCAAGTCCTAGCGGGTGGTTCGCCATCGCTTAGATTACTCGCAGGGGAGCTTCACCTTCCACGAACTCAGCGTCACGGTCTGCCCCGTAGCGATGTTCGTGTTATCGAGGATCAGGTCGGCGGTCGCGGTGTCCACGCTGCCGTCGATGATCGCCGTGCCGTCCTTGTTCACCACGCGGAACCAGCTTGCCGTCCCGCTCGCCGTGGCCGACGTACAGGACTTGGGCAGGATGCTCGACGTGGCAATCGCCGTGTCGGCCTCCGTCCCCGTGCCGGTCGTCGCCGCGCCGAACACGGCCGCCGTGCCGAGGTCGATCTCAGCCAGTTTGGTCTGCGTCGTCACGGCGTCGTCCGGTCGGCCCGGCTGCGTGCCGTCGTAGATTCGCAGGAGCGGGTTCGCGGCGGTCCCCGTGTCGATCCGGTCCACCACCGCGTCCAGGGCGGCCTTGGCCGCCGCCATCGAGATGTTTGTGTCTGCCGCCATCGCGTAAAACCTCCTATTACTGGACGCTGCCAACGGCAGCAGTTTCAAGCCTCCCCAGGACATTCGCCCGGGTCTCGCTCAGTTCGTACAGGTCATAGCCCCAACGCTGCATCGTTTTCGCGTGCGCCTTTTCGATCCGGCGCACCTGCTTTCTGGTTAGCGCGTCGCGCCAGCCGCCCGCCTCGCCGCGACGGAAGAACTTGTCGCCCTTACCGTTCTCCTGGAACCCCGTATCGCCTTCAAGCGACTGGAGGTTCTCGAACTTGGTTTGCTCCAGGGCGAACTGGAACCGCTCCTCGTCGTCGGCGTCGATGCCCAGCGCGGCGAGCACGCTTCGGAACCACTTGGCGGGATCGGCCAGGAGGTCCTCGTACCGGACGACGCCGGTTCGCACGTCCTTGTTTGCGGTCGTCCAGCTATTGACGTGCATCGACCAGGACGAGAGGATGTGAAACAGCTTGTACGGCTGCTTTTCGAGCATCTGGCCTTCGTGCGCCATCTTCTCGATCGCCTCGTCCACCTTCACTCCCAGGTGGTGCGCGAACGAGACCGCCACGTCGCGAGGGTCGCGCACGATGTAGAGCGCCCCCTTGCTCAGCTTCGGCGGAATCATCGGCATCCCATCCACTTCGACCTTCGCGTTGTGGGTCTTCAACGCGCAGTCCTTGGTATGGGAAGTAGCGACGTGATTCAGCAGCACGGCGGGGCGGTAGTAGAAGCAGTCCACGTCAATCATATCGGTCACGGGCTGCGCCGACGTAAGTTGGTACAGTTGCGGCTGGAGATCGCCGGTCGCGTACTGCCACGCCGAGTTGATGTTCGTCGGCCAGCCGGTGACGTAGGCGTTGACGAACATGCGCACCCAAGTCGAACCCGACTTCGGGTAAGATGCGATCCACCAGATTCGTTGTCGGTCGTTTTCCATTATGCTACCCACTGGGGAATGGTTTGGATGATGTTGCCCGTGCGACCTGCCGCCGCCGGCACGACCACCGGCACCGTCACCCGCCGAGGCTGGACTAGGGCGTGGGGGTCGGCGTAAAGGGTCTGGATTTCGTTGGAAGTAATCGCACGTCGCCAAATCGCTACGTTGGCAATGTTTCCGTCCAGTAATCCGAAGGTTGAATGAGGTCCAGTCCCATCCACGTCATTGTAACGACCGAGCATTAGGTCGTAGCCGGTGCTCACGTCAATGCCGGCAGCAGCCGAAATATCATCAGATGCTTTCAGCACACCATCAACCCACAAATCTAGGTTGCCAGTGCGATTCCATCTGGCACAAACGTGATGCCACTTACCGTCACGCCCAACATCGCCAGCGTTTGCCGTAAAGTTGCCTGCGGAAGAAGTTAGAGTCGCATGTAATGCGCTACCATCAATCAGAATGTACCATCGGTTATCTGCTGCTGCATACCGACTTTTCGCTATCAGAGTGCCGGACGTATCGGTTGTCCGAACCCACATTGACACGGTTTGGCTATCCGTGCCCATGTCAAGCACATCACTAAAGTTAACGTATCCCGCAGGACCACCGTTGCATCGCAACGCCGGGCCGAACTCACTTGTGATCCAGTTAGCCGTTGGCGTGCCATAGGTGATAGCTCCGTCGTGCGTGCCGAAACTATCTATGAGCACACTGCCGGTTGCACCCAGCGACGTTTGCCAGGCTGCTTTCAGCCCATCCCACAGCCCCGGATTCTTAGCCTCGGAAGCGTTCCTTGCAAACCCCTGCCCATAACTCGGAACCGTAACTTCACGCGAGGCGAGGGCGGCTTTCCAAGTCGTAGCCGCTGCGGGGAGTTTGACGGGGACGGTGACGCGCCGAGGCTGCACTAGGGCGTGGGGGTCGGCGTAGAGTTGCTGGATTTCGCTGGGAGTGAGGGCTCGGTCCCAGATGCCAAGCGCAGCCAAATCGCCGTCATACAGATAATCATCCCAGTCGGGGTCGCCTTCCTCATAATACTGTAACCCAAACGTTGTTTCCTTCGTACTGTTATACAGCGATGCCGGGCACGTTCCGTTGCTTGCCTCTAAGACGCCGTTATAATACATCCGAGTGGCGTCACCAGATTGGTAGGTTACTACCAAATTCAACCACTGACCCATATTGACGACACTACCCTGCACGTTATTCGCACTTTGGTACGTCCCGTCAGCAGACAAGGCGACTTCTGGTTTGTTGGTATCACGCAAGAAACAACAGAACGAACGAGTATTTTCGCCGTATCCGACGTATTTAGAAATCAACCCTGGATTTGTTGACGAAGTGCTTCTCGGTCTAAAAACGCACCACATAGTCAGAGCAGTTGTTGGGTTGACCACGCCGCCTTTCAAGTAGTCTCTTGTTTGGTAACCTGTAAAAGAAAGATTACCTCCATACTGCGACACGCCCCAATCTTGAGCAGGTTCCAGCCATCGCAATTCTGCGTCCCGACCATGACCGGAAATGTCCGTTAAGCGACCAACCGATGCTACTCCGGTATCCCAACATGAATCTTGTCCAAGAAAGGGCAACCAAAGTTGTTGCAGTCCATCCCACAACCCTGGATTCGCCGCGTCCGATTGCGAACGTGCGAATCCCTGCCCGTAACTCGGGATAGTTACTTCACGCGAGGCAAGGGCCGCTTTCCAGGTGGTTCCCCCAATCGCCAGCACCGCCCACTTGCGAGCCGAACCCATCGTAGCCGAGAAATTCAGCGTCCGTCCGTCGCTGTCAAACGAAGTCAGCGTTGCGGCGAATCCCGCTGAACCGTCGTGCTGCGGGACGTTCGACGCCTGATCGTCTGCGATGCTCTGGTTGTCGGTCGTGCCTTGTGCGTCCTCTTCAGCAATCGCCGTGCAATACTGATTGCTCGCATCCATTGCGGACACGGCAAATACACCGCCCTGCCCGTCCGTCTTGAGCGTGTCAACGGCGTCCACCATCGACTGCAAATCGAGGCAGAACTCGGGCGTGAGTCCCCATCCGGTTTCGGCATCAGCGCCCGTGCTGGTCGGCGTGTCGTAGGTGGCGACCTTTACGCTTTTCACGCCGCCAAAATTGAGGGACAGGCAACCGAACACGTCGCCGGAATTGCCGCCACGGGGATACAGCGAGTAGCCGTTCGCATCGAAGTTCGTACACTCAACGCTGTATTGCTGGGCATCGGCGTAAATCTGTGCAGCGATGCGGTCGGATTCCAAAATAGCATTTGTTACCGAGGTGCCCGATCCGCCCTGAGATGCCCACGCCAAAGCCCGCTGAGTATCGCTGCCGTCATTATGAGCGAATCCTAGAGAGAATACGGCTCCCGCCGTGCCGGTGGTGAACGACGAAAGGCCATTTAGTGCTAGAAGGTTTACATCAGGCTCGAAGCCAGGATCTGTAACATTTAGCTCTACATCTTGATTTCCCAGCGTGCCCGTATGGGCGTCGGCAGACAGGTCCGCGCCGCCGAAGAACACGCAGGTTATCAGGTAGCCGGCTGGCGGCGTCGTCGTCCAGTTGATCGTTACGCCGTAATCGGCACCGCTGTTGTACCAAGAACTGAACTCCGCTTGACCGGCGATGGATGCACTGCCGTAATAGGTTATGCAACGTGAAGAACTGGATGCACGTCCACACTTAGAACTGACCTCTCCGTGCTCGGAATAGGTTGCAAACGACCACTCATTCGTGCCGTCCGTCGCACCTACGCCTATCCGAATGTAATCTTGCGCCGTGCCATCCGACGTACAGCGAGAGATAATGAAAAACACCGCCTTGGGCTGCGACGAGAATCCCGGTGCGACGATATTCTGCGTACCGCCGCCGGTATCCGCCACGACTCGGGTTGTGCGAATCAACACGCCCATTTAGCGAATCGGCTCTACCGCCGCCCTTAGATGGAGGTCGTCATCCACTTTTGACTTGCCCCACAAGCCCGCTTCCGTGAGGCAGAACACCCGTTCCAATTCCCAGAGATACGCGATCTGCTCGACCCGCTCCAATCGGTCATACCGCTTTTTGATGGCGGCGACTTCCCGCTGGTCGTCGGCGGTGAGCCGAAGGGCAGACGCCATGTGTTCCAGCGTCCATTTGCCCTCGCAATACTGCCCCAGGGCCGCAGACAAGTAATGCACGGCGAGCGATTCGTACTCGCTGCCCTCGTTGCCGCCTTCGGTAATTCGTTCGTAAATGGCCATTAGTCTTGCACCTCGTCGATCAGGGGAATCAACGCGACGTACATCTCGACGGCATCGCCCTCGAAGGCTTGCCCGCCGTTGTTCAGCACGACCGGCATCCCGTAGCGAGTAGGCGGCGAGAAGATGAACGTCTGCCGCTGTACGGTCGTGGCGGCGTCGTTCGTGCAGACCAAGCAGCCGATCAAGATTAGCTGCTTGACCCACTCGGCTTCCTCGCCGTTCTTGTAGTCGCCGTCCGAACCGCTCGCCCCGCCCGTGTTGCCGGTTCCGGCCGTCGCGGAATAGGACGAGGCCCAGTAGATTTCGACGACCTCGCCGGCAGTCGGGGCCACGTCGAACTCGATGCCGACCGCGACGGCATGACGCGCCGCCCAGGTTGCACCGAGGTCGGCCTTGGCCCCTTCGCGGGCTTCCGTGTCGGCCACGCTGGTTAGATCGAGTTGGTGCGTGCGGGTGATGCCGCTTCCCGTACTGCTGTAATCGGTGGTATCCGCCCAGCAAATGGGAGTGCCCATTTTGGTTAGGATTTCATTCGCCATCGGCTAATCTCCTTACGGTGTGAATCGCCCGTGGAAGCGGCGGATTACGAGCCGTCCGCGAACACGTTGACAGCCGCGTCTACCTTGGCCTGCACCTGTGCGTCGGTCGCGCCCGAGATTGCGGCGGGCTCCAGGTCTTTGTTGCCGGCCAGTAGAGCCATCAACATTTGATTCCTGGTCCCTCGCGGATTCTGAAACGCCGCCTTCGCCCACGCGAGCCGGTTGGCGTGGTTCTCCGTCCCCGCGTCTTCCGTGCGGATTGATTCGGCCGCCACGATGCAGGCGACTTCGACTTTGTTTTTCAGCGCATCGTCGCTGAACAAGTTTTGCAGTTCGGCATAGGTTGCCATTAGGGGGCTCCTTGATTTCTAGGATAAAGCCGTTTCCATCTCCCGCAGTAGCCGCTTCGCTTCGTCGGAAATCGGCGACGGGAGGATTTCGTGTTGTAGCTGTACAAATAGGCGCGCAGCCGCCTGGAGTCGCACCGTGGAGAACGGAGCCCTTGAATCGCCGTGGCACTCGATCAGCGAATCAAGGTTGTTTTTCATCTGCACGGCAATAGACTGCCCGGCTTTCTCCGTTTCTCGCAGCTTGACCAACTGGTCCGTGACTTCCTTCGTCGCACCCGCCAGTGAGTTGACGGCGGCAAGCCCCTGTTTCATGTGCTCTTGCCGGTTCTCTCGCTCGTCCTTGAGGAAATCACGGCTGTCCGTGCGTTCCTGGTCGAGAAAGGCACGCCACTCCACGTCCCGCTTCTCGCGCTCGGCAACTTCGGTTTGTCGCTGTTGCAGCGTGAACCAGACGAAGATCGCCAAGAACGGTAGCTGCGTGGCCGCAGCGATGAGCCACTGTACGTCCATGCCGCCCTCCGACCTTGTGAGAGTGAAGTTGTTAAGCCGCCCGGGGACTCTGCTTTAGGCAGAGCCCCGGGCG